>ERZ1026884.72-NODE-72-length-66979-cov-8.719831_pt1 | contig 66979 bp, 60 predicted proteins | sample MGYA00380172_ERZ1026884 | MGnify/ENA primary metagenome ERZ1026884 (study PRJEB33269, sample SAMEA4719808) | human gut metagenome | biome: human-associated habitat; feature: organic feature; material: feces | place: Cameroon | collected 2013-10 ... | reverse complement strand
CACCGTCGATGGCCTGACGGCCAGCCAGGATGATGTCGTCCTTCTCGATGCCGTACGATAAAAAGAAACTGCCGGAGATGCTTGCGTATTATGAGAGCAAGGGCTGCGCCGTCATGACGCTTCACGAGGTCAGGGGCTGCGAAGGAGAACAGGGTCTATGAATCAGACCATTGCCAGGATCGGGTCGATCATTGTCGTGATAACGGTGGCGCTTTTCGCAGTCTTTCTGTTTGTGTCCGATTTTGGGAGCTATGTCGTCTGCATGTTTCTGGCGCTGGGCTACTTGCTTAGGCCTTTCATCTTGGCTTGCTGATACGCAACAAAAGCTACCTGAGAGATGCGCCTGTCCATCTTCTCGTCCTCATCGTTGCAGTGGGGGTCTTCATAACGTAACGTTTTGCTCTCCTCGGTCATCGTCTTACCTCCTCTCTGTCGGGGAAAAGTGTGCAATCATTGCACACTTTCTCCTGCTGTTCTCACGCACTTTGGCGGATCACGATGCCCTCCTCGTCCCATGTAGCCAACCGGAAGTTGTAGGGGCGTCCGTCAGGCGCGGTCAGGGTGTTCAGGATGTCCCGCAGTTCCTTCACCTCCGCCGAATGGCGCTTGGCGATCAGCACGGCTTCGTCCACAGGCTTATTGTCCAGTGCGCAGCCATCCACATACATACGGAGCTGGTAGAGATCCAGCGCCTTGGTCTTGCCGGCCTTGGCCTCGTAGATGGTCACACGGTCGATGTAACCCACGAACAGGTCAACCTTGGCCTTCAGCCCAATCTTCTGAAACACCGGCTCCTCGCGGCTCACCCGCAGGGCGGTGGGATCATTCTCCCGCTTGGTGGTCAACTCCTTGACATATCGCAGTTCCACCGAGTCCACATCCTTGGCCGGGGCGGGGACGTAGGACGCGATCCAACTGAGCAGGTTCTTCAGGCGGGGATCGGCTTCGCAGAAAGAAGTTTTCGTGTTCTTCGTGGCAGGCAACGCAGCGGGGTTGTCCGAGATAAGATCCACCTGCACCAGAAAGCGGTTCTGGCTGGGATGAATGGCCTCTCCCCAGACGCGGTCAAACATTCCGTGCTCAATGGCGCGCCCGTTGATGCGCAGCTCCACGCCGCTGGACTCCATGTTGCACTTGTAGTAGATGGCGTTGGACGGATTCTTCAGAATGTTGCCGTATTTACAGCGGATGGTCAGCGGGCCGCCGCCCAGGTTGCAGGGGATCTCACCGTAATCCTTCACACTGCCCTCCTCCCACACCGGCAGTAGCGGCGTCAGCGTATGCTGCGTTTTCTCGCCGCCGCTGATCTCCCACACTTCCATGGTGATGGATGCATTTGCCAGAATTCCTGCGTAGACGTACCGCAGTTCTTCAATGATGTACCGCACCAAATTGTGGAAGTCGGAGGGTGCCGCCTTACGGTCGGGCTTCACCGTCCGGAACTTCGCCATAGGGCAGCGGACGGAGATCGATGTACCTGTGGGGTGGGGCAGGTCGCCCGTACCTGCATAGAAACGCACCTTCATGGGCTTGTCCAGTTCAGACGTGCCCATGGAATACGGCGCCTTGACCTCGCGGTACTGATTTGCCGCCGCGTCCGTCTTTGTGCGAGTGCGGATGCTCCACTTCTGCTCGGGGCTGCTGTCGCAGGAGGCCAGTGCGTGCTTGAGCCCGAAACCGTGCTCGTTCAGCGGCGTCTGCGCGCCATCCCTGCACGCGATGGTCAGGGCGCTACTGAGGTCGGCAATGCCCGTGCCGCCGTCTGTCACGGTGATCTCCACCGCATCGCCCAGGTTTTCCAGTGACAGCACTACCATCATGGACAGTTCGGGGTCGTCTTTGTTGGCGCGGAGGTTGGAGACCGCGTCGTCCATCAGCTCGCAGATGACCTGCGCCACGCTGTTGAAATTGTCCCCGATACCTGCAAACAGGCCGTGACCGGTGGGATTGTTGCGGATGATCTCCTCCGCAATAGGCGTTTTATTTTCGATTTTCATAGGTGCAATTCCTCCTGTTATCGGTTGAGTTGATTGGCCATGTCGGAGCGAATAGCGGCGGCGATGATGCGCAGCAGCGCCTGCTGGCGGATGACCTCCTGGCAGAATGCCACGGCCAGATCCTCCGGCGTCAGGTTGATGTCCTCGCACAGACACAGCAGCTCGATCCACTCGTCATCGGTCATGTTTACTTCGATGGTTGTCTTACGTTCGTCGTTCATGTGTACAAGTTCCTTTCTATAAAAAAATAGGAAAAGAGAAACACCGTGCAGGCCGAAGCACTACACGGTGTCATGAGTGTGACAAATAGACTGATTCCGCTTGCAAAATAGGAGTTAAACGGGTATAATATCTCTATGCGGTGCGGATTCGTCCGTTGTGTAGGTGCGTTATCACCTGCGCAGGCTTTGAGGAGTTGGCCCTCCTCAAAGCTGCCGTTGTTCTTTTTTCTATGTCTACTATACCACACGCACATCTATATGTCAATATATTTTATCTATATTTTAGATTAATTTTTCTTTTTGTTGACAATCATTACTTTACACGATATGATAGCCCTTAGGGAGGGAGCAATATGGGTTGGTCTTATGAAAGGCTTTGGATCATGCTGATCCAGAGGAAAATGAACAAGTCCGCATTGCGTGAAAAAGCAGGGCTGACTACCGCAGCACTGGCGCACATGGGCAAGGGTGAGCCTGTTACCATGGAAGCGTTAGGCAAGATATGTAAAGCTCTGGATTGTCGTCTTGAGGACATTGTAGAATATGTGCCTGAGGCGTAACTAAAATTTTGCTTTAAGGGAGGATGTCCATCGGCGATGCCGATGGACATCCTTTGCTTATCAATGAATGATCCGCAAAACAAAGTACCGGAAACTACCGCTTTTCGTTGTTGCTTCCGGCTCTTTTATATGCAACAGGATGTACATTCTTCTCCGAAAGAAATTTGTGCCGCTGAACATATTGACAATATTTTCAATTATGCTACCGTGAAATTAAGGGGAATAGAATATAGTTTTTTCAATTGCACTGATCTTTTCGGTAACAAAAATTAACCGGCTTGCGTTACCATATATTGCTCGGCTAAAGGAGGAAAATTCCCATGAAAAAGCAAGAAATTGCCCGCGAAAACATTTTTTCTTCCGTTGGTCGGGTGACGGTGGTGGTGTATTTAAAAGTAGGCGCTGAAAAACAAACATTATCAACGCTTCTGTATACCGATAAATCCCAGTTTGTACCAGGTATTTCTGCCCAAATGACCTATCGCCCCGGCCATTGCCGGACACTGGATGAGGCTGTCAAAAATATTATTGCTCGCACTGTTGCAAAGTATGAGGTGGCCTGCCGCCCGCAGCGAGAACATGTTGATTATGCGCATGCGTACGCTCAATTGTCGAATGATATGCGAAAGCAGCTATGCCCTGCACAGTGGCGGGCAGAGAGCACACGCAGAGCGGCGCTGACCTACTATGAACGCCGCAGCATACTTCTCATCCAGCGCATATTGGATTGTACGGGAGACCCCGCTGTGCTGGAAGGTGTCCGGCAATCATATTTGGCACTGGCTCGCAAAAACACAGATCGTGGTGAGGCGAATGCCCTCATGGCTGCAAACAAACACATCACTGAAGCAAACTTGCTTTACGAAGCCTCTCGCTATGTGTTGCCGCAGTATGACCTGCCGCCCATTGAGATTCCTTTATTTATAACAGAGAGCATTGTGCCTCCGGAGCAGGCCAAAGCGCTTCCACGTGATGATTTGGTGCGGTTGGCGGAATTGATCCGGTTGGATTCCTCCAAAACGCCTTTGGCCACCGGTGCCGCTCTGATGTTGTGCTGTCTGCTGCGCCCTGCTGAAGTATGCCCAAAGTATGGCGAGATTGTTGATTGCGACAACTTTGGTGTATACGCGGCGGTGCATAATGTTTTCAATGGGGAACGTGTTTCCACCATGAAAACCAGCAACGCATACCGTCAGGTAATCTTACCTAAATATGTCATGGATATCGTTCGTGACAGCCGTGAGGTATTGTGCAGCCAGGGATACAGTTGCGAGGAAATCAAGGACGCTTATATTGTCCACCACCATCAGGATATCCGTCGCCCTGCTGATCCGCGGGACATCAGTAGCTATGTTAAAAACAAGCTGGAGTTGCTGGGCTATAATAGCAATTATTGGCTCGGTATGGAACTGGTCGTACAGGCAGAACCCGATATGGATGACGGCGGCAACGCCTTGACCGACGTAACCGCCTACCTGCTGCGCCGCAGCGGTTGCACTTATTTATGCAACTGTACGGCAGTTCCGCTGCCGGATGGACGGAGTGTCATGCCCCACGGTTTGGTGGATGCGCTGATGGGACACCGTCTCCGCAGTGAGGATGCGTGGTGGGCAGATTGGATCAAACGTGAGGACAATTGGGCGGTTATCGCGCAGGTGCTGGAGGGCATCATCCTTGATCCGGATCACAGTGCCCACCCGGCGTTCGCATCTGCTTTGCCCATCGTATCACCGCAGGTGTGTCATGTAACTCAAAACTATGCCGTCCCTCAAGATACACTGCCAGGCAACACCATTACTGTAACTGTGCGGTGTCATGATTGTGATCGAGTAGATGTACGCCTGCCGAAGCACGTCCAACTCGCCAGGGAAAACGGGAAATCCCGCACCACTCTGTCACTGCAGCAGTCGAACATGCCGGACGTTCAGGAAATTATAGACACAGATTATTATGACGCTTTGAAAAGAAGTGCCGGTAGTATTCACAGAAAAGTCAAGGAATTATAATCATGAAAAAGAAGAATGACCCATTCAACGGTATAAAAGTTACCGCGCAATCAGGCAAGCAGAAATTTACATATGATTACCGTCCTGGTATCAAAGTCCAATTTACACTGAATCCTTCAAAGTCTGCAGGGTACTTATCCCGCGGTACCATTGGGCTGCTGGATCCGCAGACAGGCCATTTGCTGCAAACGCGCACCAACAGCAAGGAGCGCAGGTTTTCTGACGCGGCTACACTGGAATTGTATATTCCTTATCCCCGAACCGGTGAAACGCAGAAACAGGTTATCCGCCGTACTGTAATGAAACGCACAGAGGATCTGGTCAAGCGGTATCGCCATGTGCTGAATATGAGCCTTCGTGAGGGAAAATCGTTGAGCGCGATGAGTCTGAGTACCGCGGTAGAGTTATACGCAACAGACTATCTAAACGACGAAAGCAGCAGTTCTGAACTGCGAAAGGCGTATTACAGCCAGCTCCGGAAATTAGCGGCTACTTTTGAAGACAAAAAGCTGAAAGACCTCACATCAGGAGATTTCAAGCGCTTTTGTAATGAGCATCAGCGGAAAAACGGGCTAGAGTACATTAAAAGATTGTATTACTTTTTGATGGCCATTGCCCACCGGGAAGGTGTTGAATGCCCCGCACGGAAAAAGCTGGAAGAATATATTCGTCGACAGGAGCGCGATGCTGACGCGACTAACCGCCGTCTACAGCGGGAAGCCGCCACCACGGATGTTTTACCTGCAGAATACGAAGCAGCATTGGATGACCGCTGCTGGCGGGAACTGGGACAGCCCATGGAAGCGCTGAGTGTCCTGCTAAAGGAGAGTGGTCTGTCAGCAAAGGAGGTATGCGCATTACAGTGGGGAGATTTATTATTGGATGATGCCGATCATGAGCGTGTTTTTGTGCGTTACCGCCGGGATGATCTGGCCAGCTACACCCATAACTATACGTTCCCACTTTCACCTTATGGTGCTTTATATGTTAACGCATGGCGAGCATATCTCGAAAAGAAGTGTCCTGCGGAGAGGCTTGCAGATAGCGCCTATGTTGTATCGCAGGATGAATTGGGGCAGAAAGCATTTGCTTCAGGTGAACTGATTACCTACATTCGTACGACGGTCAGTGCCTACACCATCGGCTATGCAGGCCGCATCAAGCTGGAGGGGATGGCTTCTGCCCTGGGCGTACAGCTTTTTCGCAACACCCGAAGAAACCACCTTATCGAAGACTGCGGTCTGCGGGACGATCCCGGTGCGTTGGCGTTTCTCATGCATCAATCGATGACCGGTCAGGTGCAGTCCGACAGTTATCGTAGCTTCACCGACACAACCGGTCAGCAATACCTCTACTCGAAGCTCCGCCGGGATCGTCACGGCTGCCCGACGCCCGAAAAGGAGAATACCCGTACATCTATTGTCTTACTTCCTGATGGGCGGCAGGAAATTCGCATCCCGCCGGTCAGTGGCAGCAGCCGTCAAGGTGATGCGCTGATCACACTGGTTCTGACCAATGTGCAGCCTGGGGATATCATCGAAGCCCACGCTCCAGGTGGATGCTTTTTGGATATATCGAGCAATGTATAATAATATCTAAATACTAGATATTATTTGTTGACAAATAGATTTTGGTGTGTTATACTAACTCCAGAAAACAAAATAGCGGCAGCTTTGAGGAGGGCCAACTCCTCAAAGCCTGCGCAGGTGATAACGCACCTACACAGCGGTTCACTCCGCACCACCCGGGGGTACTATACCCAGTCGCCCCCTTTTATAATAGCATGTGAATCCGTTTGATTTGTCATCATGATTTTGACACCGTGTAGGATATTTTACATCCTGCACGGTGTTTTGTTTTCCTATCAATTTCGAATAGGAGGCAGTCCTTATGTCCAACCGACAAACATACGGTTTCCGTAACGCGCATACGATGGACTATTCTCAAAGAGGAGGTCTGTTTATGCCAACCGTTCAGCAAGCACCCACTCCGGCAATCACCGTCACTCGCAATTTTCTCGGCCAACAGACGGCAGAGGCGCTGCTGTTGGAATTGATCCGCGCCCACACACAGGCGGCTTAATGGCTGCGGGCAGTTCACGGAAAGGAGGGGCTTATGGAGAAGCGACCACTGCCCACCGCGCTGTACTGCCGCCTGTCCCGGGAGGACGGAGACCGCATGGAGAGCGATTCCATCGGCAACCAGCGGAAGCTGCTGGAGGCGTATATCGAAAATCATCCTGAGTTGGTGATGGCAGAATGCTATGCCGACGACGGCTATACCGGTACGAATTTCCAGCGCCCCGCCTTTCAACGGATGCTGCGGGACATAGGGAACGGGCGCATCCGCTGTGTGCTGGTAAAGGATCTGTCCCGTTTCGGCCGTGACTACATCGAAACAGGCCGCTATCTGGAGCGCTGGCTGCCGGAGCACGGTGTGCGGTTCATTGCCGTCACGGACCATATCGACAGTGACCGCGGCGCCTACGACATGATGATGCCGCTGAAGAATCTGTTCAACACCCAGTACGCCCGTGACATCTCCCAGAAGGTCAAAAGTTCTCTCCACGCCAAACAGCAGCGGGGTGAATTCATCGGGGCGTTCGCCAGCTACGGGTACTGCAAAGACCCGCAGAATCACAACCGTCTTGTCATCGACCCGCCTGCGGCGGAGGTGGTGCGGCGCATCTTCACCCTGTTTGAAAACGGAATGGGCAAGATCCGTATTGCCAAGCAGTTGAATGAGGAGGGAATCCCTTGCCCCAGCGAGTACAAGCGGCTCACCGGCGAGAAATATCGCAACAACCACCGACTGGAGGCCACTACCTACTGGACATATGCCACCATCCACCGTATCCTGCAAAATGAGATGTACATCGGGAATATGGAGCAGGGGCGGGATGACCGCCTTCAGATGCACGGCAAGGCAAGACGGAAGGATCGCTCCCGGTGGACGGTGGTATCCGGCACGCACCAGCCCATCATCGAAAAAGATCAGTGGCAGCGGGTGCAGGCTCTGCTGAACGCTAACGCCCGTACGCCGGATTTTCAACAGAATGTCAGCCCCTTTGCGGGTTTTCTCAAGTGCGGCGATTGTGGACGAGCCATGGTCAAGACCACCTGGGGCGGCAAAATCTTCTACACCTGCGGCTCGTATAAGCGCTACGGCGCGTCCGTGTGCAGCAAGCACTATATCGCCCACGATGTGTTGACGAAGGTGATACTGGATGATCTGAACCAACTCATTGCCGGCGTGGAAAACCTCCGCCAGCTGGCGCAGCAGGGCACGGCAAAGCGTCCGCGCTCCGGCGCCGACCAAACTCAAAAGCTGAAAGCTGCCTTGCAGCGCATTCAGCGCCGCCGCCAGAGCGCCTACGAGGACTATCAGGATGCGCTGATCTCCAAAGAGGATTACCTCCGCTACCGCGCCGACTATGACGCGCAGGAGCAGGCGCTGCGAGCCCAGCTGGACAAGCTGCGCAACGCAACGCAGGACGACCCATTGTCTCTGCCGTGGGTAAAGGAACTGTTGGCTCTGGGGCATCTGACAGAGCTGGATCGTCCGACCGTGGCCGCCGCCATCCGTGAGATACGTGTTTACGAGGGAAACCGCATTGAAATTGACTATCTGTTCCCGGAGTCCTATCGGGCGCTGCTGGAGGGGTGACGATATGATTTTCTATATGAGAAAAGCAAGAGTCCTGTAGATTGAATGGTTTTTAAGGTTACACAAGAAAAACTTGTTGCATATTGAAAGTATTTTGGGTATACTAACGACTGTGAGGAGGCGATAGCATGATCAACAGACCAGATTATATCGAGGCCATCAAGCCCTTTATCGACCAACCGCTGGTCAAGATACTGGCGGGCATCCGCCGCTGCGGTAAGTCCACCATTTTTGAGATGCTGGAGGAGGAGCTGCGGCGGCGGGGCGTACCTGCGGATCACATCATCTGCAAGCGGTACACGGAAATGGACATTCCCGAAAATATCACCGCCAGGCAGATGTATAACGAGTTGGTGGAAGCCATGGCAGGTAAGGGGCACTGTTATCTCCTGCTGGATGAGATACAGGAGATCACCGGCTGGGAAAAGGCAGTTAACAGTCTGTTGGAAGGCTCTGACGCCGATATTTATGTGACAGGTTCCAATTCCAAGCTCATGTCCAGCGAAATTTCCACCTATCTGACGGGACGCTATGTGTCTATCCCCGTCTATACCTTGTCTTTCCGCGAGTACCTGGATTTCAAAGCCGACAGCACACTGTCTCGAAAGGAGCTGCTGGAGGAATATATCCGGTTTGGCGGCTTCCCCATAATCGCACTGAGTGAATATGACGCGCAGAACGCCTATCAGATCGTCAACGGCATCTACCACACCGTGGTCTCCCGGGATATTGTGAAGCGTCACCGCATCAACAAGCAGGATCTTTTTGACCGTGTGGTAAAATTTATTATTGAGAATGTAGGCAAGACCTTCTCCGCCAACTCCATCTCCACATTTTTGAAGAGCGAGCACCGCAAGGTTTCGGTGGAAAGCATCTACAACTATCTGCGCTGGCTGGAGCAGGCGTTCATCATCTATCCCTGTGAACGCTATGACTTGCAGGGCAAGAGCATCCTGAAAACACAGGAGAAATACTACCTTGCGGACGTGTCGTTGAAATACGCCCTGTTGGGCTATAACCGCAAGATGCTGGACGGGGCAATGGAGAACATCGTGTTTCTGGAACTGAAGCGGCGGGGATACGATGTGTATATCGGCAAGAATGATACCAAGGAGATCGACTTTGTGGCCGCCCGCCGTGATGAGCGGATCTATGTGCAGGTCTGTGTCCAGCTTCCGGAGGGCTCTGACCGTGAGGTGGGCAACCTCATGGAGATCAAAGACCATTACCCCAAATACGTTGTCACCCTGAATGATATGGATGTTGGTATTGAGAACGGCATTAAGATCGTGCATCTTCAGGATTTCCTGCTGGCGGAAATGTGGTGAACGGCGGCATCCGTAAACTGCCGCACTCTATCATTTTGTTCCCTCCCATGCGGACAGGTCCTTCACCACCTCGCCCGCCACGATCAAGCCCACCGCAGCGGGCACAAAGGCATTGCTGCCCGGGACCTGCCGCCGCTGCGTGCACTTGCGCGCCGTTCCCGGCGGGCAGATGCAGTGCGTCCGGCAGCTGATGGACATATCGTCCAGCGGCGTGATGGGCAGTTCTTTGGAGTAGACGACCTTCAGCTTTTTGACGCCGCGCTTTTTCAGCTCCCGCCGCATGCCCCGCGCCAACGGACACACCGATGTCTCATAGATGTCCGCCACCTCAAACGCGGCGGCATTCATCTTGTTGCCCGCCCCCATGCTGCTGATAATAGGCGTTCCCGCCCGCTGCGCCCGCTCGATGAGTTCCAGCTTTCTGGTCACGGTGTCGATGGCGTCCACAATGTAGTCATACTGGGTAAAGTCGAACTGCGCCGCCGTCTGGGGCGCGTAAAACGTCTTGTAGGTATGGACGACAGTATCGGGGCATATCTCGTGGATACGCTCCTCCGCCACGTCCACCTTGTACTGCCCCACAGTCTTGCGGGTGGCGAAGATCTGGCGGTTCAGGTTGGTCAGGCACACCCGGTCATCGTCAATGAGGTCCAGCGTGCCCACACCGCTGCGCGCCAACGCCTCCACAGTGTAGCCGCCCACGCCGCCGATACCGAACACCGCCACCCGGGCGCTGCGCAGCCGCTCCATGCCGTCCTGCCCCAGCAGCAGCTGCGTTCTTGAAAACTGATTGAGCCTAGTGATTCCCCAATCCGAAAAATTCAGAAGATCGCGCCTTTACTGGGCTGCGATCTTGTTTCCGTTGTCAAAACTATATAAGCATAGTATGTTTGTATAGTTTCATCATAGCACACCACTTTTGTGCTGTCAACAACGGGAGTCGCGTATCGCGGAAACATAAGCAGCCGCAAAAAGGACTGGCACGCATTCGCGTGCCAGTCCTTTTCACATACAAGGAGAACGTCGAGTTACTTCTTCACGCCCTCCACGGCGGCGGTCTTGGCGCTCAGATCCTCGCACAGGTCGCGCTGGGCAAACTCCGGATTGCGGGGTAGCGTCAGGTCAAAGCGTTCGATATGGTTGACCTTCAGGGCAGGTGATCGGCGGACAGGCCCAGAATGTGGCCGCCTTGGGTCTTGTCGCCGCTGAGGTAGTGGAAATGCCAGCCCGGCAGGTTGATGCCGTTCACATACTGGGGACACCAGACGGCGATAACCGTGCCGTAGGTGTTGGCAAAGTGGAACTCCCGCTGATTGCTGGCTACCTCGGACAGGGTGGGATAGGGCTTCTGGCTGGCGAAGCAACTGCGGACGTGCATGGTCTTGAACTCGCCGGTGGCCTTAATCATGTAAAAGATGTTCTGGTTGCCCTCCACATAAGGTGTCAGCGCTTTCTTCATGGCTTCAATGTCCGCGATGTCCCGCAGCTCCACGGCGGGGACGTTTTCATCGAACTTGGCCACCGTGCCAAAAGCTACGCCGTCCTCCGGCTTCATGACGACGACCTTGCCGTCTGCGGTGGCCTTGTAGGCCACGCCGTCCTCAAAGATGGCCTCGCTGTCCAGTCCGGTGTAAGTGCCGATACCGGTGTCGGCATGGTGAAGAAAGTCCTTCACGCTGACGGTCTCATCAAAATTCCCCAGCATCAATGCGTTCAGTGTGGACGCCTGGATCAGTGTTTTCATATGTACACACTCCTTTTTGCAAATCGGTATAGAGGATCAGATGGTTATTGCTTGGCGTCTGCCAGCCTATGGGCATCCTGCCGGGATTGCTCGTCGGCGGGATGCTTGGTGAGGATGAACTTCACCATGAAGGGGCACAAGATGTTGGTCACTGCCAGTACAAAGGCCAGGATGGCCACGGTGGAGGTCACCTACGGCTCAAAAGCCGTGTTGGAGGCTGCCGCCATGCTGGGGATCACCAGCGCCACGCCAGCCAGCGAGCCGCTGGCCACGGAGGCATAGCCGGGACGGTGCAGCACCGTGCGCTCGAAGACATAGGCCGGGGTAATGACGATGATGAAGTAGATGACGCTCATCAGCAGACCCTGGGGCAGCATCTTCACCGCGTCGATCAGGTTGATGGTCGATCCGAACTCAAAGCCCAGGAAGGGAAGGATGATGGCGTTGCCGCCGGCAAACACCTTGCGGATATCCATATCCATGTTGCCCAGCACCATGCCCAGAATGAAGGGGATGATCAGGGAGATGATCTGCATGATCTGTGCTTCGCCGAAGCCGGCCTCACCGTAGAAGCCCAGGATCAGCAGCACGCCCCGGTGCAGAGCGTCCGCCATATCCGACAGCTTCAGCTGCGTGCCGGTGCAGAACAGCATCAGACCGATGATCAGCATCTGTCCGGAGGATGAGAACATATCCTTCATAGGATTGCCCAGCGTACCCCACAGATCAAAATCAAAAATTCCCTGACAGATCGTTGTGATGACCGCACCAATGATCAGCGGCACGAACATCGTGCCGGCAGGCACCTTCTGCAGCAATCTCCAGATATTGATGTTCTTCTTTGTTTCCATGATCTTACGCTCCTTTGCGTTTTTTCTTTATGCTGCCATTTTACGCATTTCCCTTGCTTTTACAAGAGAACAGAAGTATAATCTTCGGCGAGCAAATTGTGCGCAGCGCACAATCGTGGAAAGAGCATTTTCATGAAGGATACCACGGCATTGCTGGTGGATTTCTTTGCCCAGGACGATCTTGCGCGGCTGACCGCCGACGCGGGCGAGCTGTTGGACTGTCCCTTGATGGTCATTGACGATGCGTTCCGCGTGGCGGCCCATTACGCGCCGCCGGGGTTTACCGACCCCTTGTTTGACCGCGCCGTACAACAGGGTGTTATCACCTACGAGGCGGGCGCCATCATCAGCAGAAGTCCGGCGCTATCCGCCGGAACGCCGGACTATGTGGAGGTGGCGGACAGCACCCGTCGCCGCCGCTTCGCACCCCTGATCAGCGCCGGCGTACGACTGGGTTATCTGATTTGCGTGGACATCGGTGGCCATCTGGCGGATATTCCGGCGGAGACGTTCCGTACGGTGGAAACGGTGCTGGCCAAGCAGCTGTTTGTGGAGGAGTTCCACCTGAAGGTAGTCATTTCCGAGTCGATAACAGACCTCTACGACCTGCCCGCTCTGTACCGCACCGCCCGCGAGGCTCTGGACTTGGTCACAGAGACCGACTTCCGCGGCGGCAGCGTCTATCATGTGGAGCAGCTGCGCACATCGCTGATGCTGACCGCCGCCCGGCGGTACAGGAGTCTGATCCTGCCCCAGGTCAAGGCCCTTGCGGCGTGCGACAGTGAAAAGGGCAGCCAGTATTGCGAGACGCTTTATTACTATCTGACCTGCGGGCGTTCCCTGAAGGACACCTGCGCGGCGCTGTTCACCCACCGGAACACGGTGCTGTACCGCATCCACAAAATGCGGGAGGACTTCGCCGTTCCGCTGGACGATCCCGCATTCCACACGGTGCTGCTGTCCGCGGCGCTGACCCTGCTGGACAGTAAGGGCACGGCATTTTCCATCGACGATCCGGAGCGGACCATTTCTACCAGCCAGTGAATAAGCAAAATCACAGGTGCGTTTTACCGGTTCTGGGACATTCTGAGACATAAAAAAATCGAGAAGGCCATCGGCTATTTGCCGATGGCCTTCTCGGTCTGTCATTGTATAAATCAGAAAACCTACTCCTGCCCCGGGATACCGTACCGTTTCTTTGCCTCATCCAAATACGCATACAACGTATATTTGGACACCTGAAAAGCGTCCCGCAGAGCGACATTCGCTTTGGAAATCTTAAAGATCCCTTTTTGGTTCAGCAGCCAAAGCGCACGGATCTTCTCATCCTTACTCATAAGGCTCGCTGGTTTCCCGATTTCTTCCTCCGCCTCAGACAGGAAGAATTTCAGCAACTCATCCACATTTTTTGCCAACACCTCGTTGCCGCGCGCACTGCTGTTTTCGCTGCTCTGCAAAAAGTTCGACATAGTTTTCTGCATCAGCATAAGATCCGTCACATCAATGTTCACGCAGACCGATCCAATAATCGTTCCCTCATCATCTTTGATGAAGGTGGTGGCGGATTTCAATATCTTGCCCTTTTCGCTGTTGGTAAAGTACTGAGGCGCCCGCTTCTCATAAGCGTCAATATCCTCGGTCATTTGCTCGATCACAAACGCGCTGGGGCAGCCTCCAATCGCACGGCCTGTTACCTCGCCATTGACAATATCCACGATGGTGTGCTCATACCCGTTCCGGTAATCATGGACCACAATTTCGCAGTGATCGCCGAACAGGCCTGCAATATTCCGGATAAACCGCTGGAGAAAGTCGTAGTTGATTTCCAACAGATCGTCCCCCTTTCTTCTTTCACCGTATTATCTAACACCCAAGTGTGTTTTGTCAAGGACTACCGCCCTGTCAGAGGACGCTGCTCAAAAATTTGTTACATTTTACATAAAACAAACTGTTAGTTTGTCAATCAAACCAGTTGACTTTTTTGTTGAGAGCGCATATACTGTCCACATTGGCCACAACGCTGAAAGGAGGAACTTCATGACACAGTTACTTTCACTGCTGGCGGAGCGGGAGTTTGGTTATCTGGATGATACTATTTTTTTGAACTCCTGCTCGGTATCCCTTCCGCCCATGCGGGTAAGGCAGTTTTGCACGACCTTCATGGAGGATTACGCCAAAAGCACCGGTGCCACGCTTTCCCAGTTTGACCTTTACCGAGCCGATGCCAAAAAGCAGATTGCTGCGCTGATCAACGCCCCTGTAGATGAGATAGCTTTCACTAAAAATACCACCGAGGGAAATTCCATCCTGGCAGGCGGTCTGGAGCTGTCATCCGGCGATAACGTCATCTTGGCCGATATCGAGCATCCCGCTTTGCTCTATCCTTGGCTTCAGCAGCAGAAGCGCGGCGTTCAGGTGCATATCGTTACTGCACAGGACGGTGTCCTTCCTGTGCAGGCCTATCTGCGGCAGATGGATGCCAACACCAAGGTCGTGGCTCTGTCCGCCGTGCAGTACGGATCCGGTTATCTGGCGGACCTCCGGGAACTGTGCCGCCAATGCCATGCGCGGGGTATTCTCGTAGCAGTAGACGCCATCCAGGCGCTGGGGCGCATCCCCATCAACGTAAAAGACCTCGGGATCGACTATCTGTCCTGCGGAAGTTTCAAGGGTCTGATGGGTGCGCTGGGCAGCGGTTTTCTGTATTGCCGCCGCGACCTGATCCCCCGCATCCACCCACCCTATACTTGCTATCACAGTGTGCCGGCCCACCAGGAATTTCCTGCCGTACCCGTAGACTTTCTGCCTCCGGTCCAGTACGAGGACGCACGCCGCTTCGATGCCGGCTCCTCCAACACCTATGGTGCAGTCTCCATGGGACTCGGCGCATCCCTTATCAACGAGATAGGCGTTGATACCATCTACGCCCACATCTGTCATCTGGAGCGTCAGCTCCGCCAACAGCTCACCAACCCAAAGCTGCATCTTCTGGGCGGCAGCGCCCCCAACCACCTGTCCGGAACGCTGGCCTGGACCTTTGATCCCGCTGAGACCGACCGCCTGCAGGCAATGCTGCAGGCAGAACGCATCAAGCTGACGCTCCGGGATGGCTATATGCGCCTGCAGCTTCATTTCTATAACACGGCGGAACAGATGGACAAGGTGGCCGCCGTCTTACATTCATTCTGACCCCCTCATAGGGATCAATATAAAAAACTGAGAGGAGAAAAAACATGAGTTTATTCAAGAAGTGGAAAAGCATTTCCCGCACCAAGAAAATTCTGGGCGGCGTTGTGCTGGGCGTCATTCTGGGCATTATCTTTCAGGAAAAGATCCTGGTGATCGACATCATCGGTTCTCTGTTTCTGCGTCTGATGATGATGGCTGCGATCCCCATGATCATCGTAAACCTGATCTATGGCGTTGCCAGTTTGGGCGATGTGAAATCCTTCGGCAGAATGGGTATCAAGATCCTGCTGTACTATACCGCGACCACCCTGTTCGCCTGCTTTGTGGGTATCATGCTCTCCAAGTGGATCAACCCCGTATCCAGCTCTATGGCAGCCGCCGGCAGCCAGTATGAGGGTGTGATCTCTGACCTTCCCGGCTTCTCCGATATCGTGCTCTCCTTTGTGCCCTCTAACATTTTTGCAGCGCTGTCCAACGGTGAACTGCAAAAAGTGGTCATGTTCTGTGCCTTTGCAGGTATTGCCGTCATGATGCTGGATACTAAGGATCGTGAGCGCGTTACGGACATCGTCGCCCTGCTGTCCAGAATGATGAACAAAGTCATTGAGGTCGTGCTGATCTTCGCCCCCTATGGCATCTGCGCTCTTGTGGCCTGCGCCATCGGCCGGTACGGCAAGGAGATGTTCGGCTTCGCCGCCAAGTATATCGCGGTAAACTATATCGGCTATGCCTTTATGATGGTCTTCTACTTTCTGCTGCTCTTCCTGTTCACCGGCAAAAAAGCCCCCAGCCTGTATAAGAGAGCATTTCCCGGCTTCCTGATGGCCTTCAGTACCAGCTCCAGCCTGGCCACCATTCCCACCAACATGGAATGCGCTGAGGATATGGGCATCCCCCGGGAGATCTACAGCTTCTCCGTCCCCTTGGGTGCTCAGATCAACAAGGATGGTACCTCCATCATCTTCGCGGCTAATCTGGTGTTCGCCGCCTCTTTGGCCGGCATCGAACTGTCCACCTCCACCATCATCACCGCCATGTTCATGATCCTGATGCTGACCGCCGGTCAAAGTGGATTGCCCGCCAGCGGCTCATCCTCTACCGTCATCATGCTGAATGCCCTGAATGTCCCCTTGGATATGACCGGCATTTTCAGCAGCCTGACACCCGTGGTGGATATGGGTAATACCGGTGTCAACTGCCTGGGCGACCTGATCGGCTCTGCTATCGTGGCTGAGACCGAAAAGCGCCACGAGGCAAAGAAATCCGGCAGCAAGTAAGCACTATTTGGAGGCGATCACTTTGAAAAAACGTATTGCTTTTGTTGGCTGCGGAAACCTTGCATCCATTATCTGCCAGCAGATCGGACTTACCCTCCCGGACGATTATGAGGTCTGCGCCGTCTACGGCCCGCATTTTGACTTCACGGAGCAATTTGCCCAGCGGTTTCATATTGCCCACGTGCCGTCCATTGCCGCTCTGCTTGACCTGAATCCTGACTATGTCGTAGAAGCCGACTCTCCCGCCACATGCGCCGCAGTGATGTCGGAAATCGTAAAGGCCGGCGTTCCCATGATCGTGCTGTCCACCGGTGCTTTTGCACAGCCGGGTCTGCTGGATCAGGTGCAGTGCCTTTCCCGGCAGAGCGGCAGTCAGGTCTATCTGGCTTCCGGTGCCATCGGCGCACTGGATCTGATGCAGGCCGCCTCCCTAATGGGCCCGGTGGAAACGACGGTGATCAACCGTAAGCCCCCCCATTCTCTGGAGGGCGCGCCCGCCCTGGGCGGCAGAGCCCTCTCCCAAACGGAGGCAGCGCAGGTCTTCTCCGGCTCGGCCCGAGAGGCGATCCAGTTCTTTCCGCAAAATGTCAATGTGGCAGTCACCGCCGCACTGATGACTGCCGGACTGGATGATACCAGAGTGGAGATCATCTCCGACCCCGCTATGGTGTTCAACAGCCACCAAATAGAATTGAAAGGCCGCTTTGGCCGGGCCATGGTCACCATTGACTCCGCCCCCTCGCCGCAGAACCCCAAGTCCAGCGAGCTGGCAGCCTGGAGCGTACTGGCGCTGCTGAAGCGCCTCTCCGGTCCTTTGACTTTCTGAATTGCATGGGAAAGCATCTGCTATTGATCTCCACCGGAGGAACGATAGCCTCTGTCCCTACGCGGCAGGGGCTATTGCCCTGTACGGACGACAGCCTGCTGCGCGCCGCCTGCCAGTGCCCTCCCGGTTGTTGCTTGACTCTCAAGCAGCTCTTTGCACTGGACTCCTCCAACATCCAGCCAGAGGAGTGGCTTCAACTGGCTGAATTCATCGCCAGCCAAAGCGGCCGCTATGACGGTATCGTTGTGACTCACGGCACGGATACCATGGCTTATACTGCCGGAATACTCTCCTATATGCTGTGCGGCATCCATATCCCGGTGGTGCTGACCGGCAGCCAGATTCCTCTGGGTCAGCCCTTTTCCGACGCGCCCATGAACCTGCAGTGCGCACTCCACGCCGCCGCCAGCCCCATCCGCGGAGTCTTTCTGGCCTTTGCCGGCAAGCTGATGCTGGGCTGCCGGGCTGTAAAGATCCGCACCTGCGGCATGAACGCCTTTGAAAGCATCAATTATCCCCTGATTGGCCAAGTCTCCCTCCACGGACTGGACATTTATGAGAATGCTTTGCCCACCCCGGTCCGTCAGCCCTTTCGCATCCAGGTGTCTGACCGAGTCTTTCTGTTGAAGCTGACTCCCGGCCTTGACCCCACCATTCTTGATGCCGTCATGGCCCTTGGCTACCGTGCCATTCTGATCGAGGCCTTCGGCATCGGCGGTGTCCATTTCCTCCACCGTAACTTCTGTCAGAAGATCGCCCAGCTGTCCTCTCGTGGTATCGTCATCGTCATCAGCAGCCAATGTCTCTATGAAAAAAGCGACCTGACACAGTACGAGGTCGGCCGCGTTGCCCTGGCCGCCGGTGCCGTCAGTGCAGGCGACATGACCAGCGAGGCCGCTTTTACAAAGCTCATGTGGCTTCTTTCGCAATATCGTGAACGAGACAAGATCATTCAGCATTTTATCTCGCCGCTATGTGGAGAGATAACCTCCCCTTAAGTGCAAGTTCATCAAAATGGTCCCCCGACGCAGCTGTCTCTCCGTACCCCCAGAGGCTGAACCGCCCCAGCTTGTGCGGACAACACGAAAGCCCCATGCAGGATGATGAGGACTACGAGCCGGGCGAGTTCTTCTCCGACTAAAAAACTGCCCACCACGAACTAATCGCGGTGAGCAGTTTTATTTTGAGAGGATTCAGACAAGCGCGTCATCCAGCAGGAAGTCGATGACGCTGATATTGAGAATGCCGTTGTCATCATACCAACGCTTGCGAATGTCATGGCGCACGATGATCTTCGGGACGGAATCGCCGGTCACCGCAAAGATGATGCAAAAGTGCGCGAAAGCACCGGCGTCCCGTTGTCATAGCCCGGTAGCCGCTCCGCGATCCTTCGGTCATAGTCTTTGCTCCAGAACAGGCATTTGGACGGATTGACGCCCAGCTTATCACCGGTGAGCGCCAGCGCGACGGCGCGGCAGCCGCCGTTGCAGTACTCGAAATGCGGACACTTGCCGCAGGTCTCGTTCCTCTCCCGCAGCGTCCCCAAGGTGGTGCACACCTCGTCCAGGTACGGCCCGCCGGAGAGCAGCTTCGCTAAAGCATCCCGCTTCGCATTGCCCAGGATGTCACCGTGCTGCTCGTAATAGCCGACATCTGGTGGCAGGGAAACACATTCCCGTTGGCCGCCACGGCCACCATGCCGCGGTTGCCCTTGCACACGGGCGCGCTGCTCCGGTATTCTCCCGGGCAGGAGCTTACCGCCGTCAGCGTGTAGATCCCCGACCGCGGGTACAGCGTCCCGAACTGCCACACCGTCAGGTCCATCCCGTGACCGCCCTGGGAATACCGCTCCCACAGCCGGAGCGCTTCGTCGAAATATTCCTCCAGCGTCAGGCAGGCGTCGCCCGCGTTCTGCACCCAGCGGGGCGCTTCCGTCGTGCGGATGACCCGCATCTCCGTCACGCCCATATCATCCAGCATCTCCGCCGTTTTCGGCATATCACGCCCTTCGAGATCGTCCCCGCCGCCAGCGACGAGGAAGCCGCCGCCAAGGCCGTGCAGATGGTCTACAACGGCCAGGCCGATGTGGTCATGAAGGGCCTGATGGACTCGTCCATGTTCCTGCGGGCCGTGCGGAACAAGGAATACGGCCTGCGAAAGAGCGGTGCAAGCATGTCCGCCATCGCCGTGGCGGAGCTGCGGAAGCTGGGCCGCCTGGTATTCATTACAGACCCCGGCATCACCCCCGCGCCGGATATGGCCGCCAAGATCAACATCACCAAGAACGCCGTGGACATCGCCCACAGGTTCGGCATTGAAACACCGGTGGTAGCGGCCCTCAGCGCGGCGGAAAAATTGAATAAAAACACGGCCTCCTCTGTAGAGGCGGCGGAGCTGGCCGCCATGAGTGAGCGCGGTGAGCTGGGCCAGTGCCATGTCAGGGGACCCATCTCCCTGGATCTGGCGCTGTCCGCAGAAGCGACGGAGGAGAAGGGATACCGTCATCCCTGCGCCGGTCATGCGGACATCGTGCTCGTTCCCACCATCGAGGTGGGCAACGCGCTGTATAAATCCCTGATGTTGTTCGCCGATATGCAGACCGGCGGCATCATGGCCGGTACGGCCGTACCGGTGGTGTTCTGCTCCCGGGCGGACTCCGCGGAAACGAAGAAAAACACGCTGGCCATGGCCCTGTATCTGGCCTCGCAGAAGGGAGCTGACGCATGAAAAACTACCGTGTATTTGTGGTAAACCCCGGTTCTACATCCACCAAGGTAGCTCTGTTCGAAGGCGAGCAGACGCTATTTGAAGCCAATGTCTCCCATGATGCCGCCGAGCTGGCCAAGTTCGTTCAGGTCAAGGATCAGCTGCCTTACCGCATCCAGACCATTGAGCAGGCGCTGGCGGAGGAGGGCACAGTTCTGGAGCATATCGACGCCTGCGTAGGCCGCGGCGGCGGATTGCTGCCCATGGCGGGCGGCACATACAAGGGAACACCCCTGCTGCTGGAGCACAGCGTCAGCGGCGCAAACGGCGTACAGCATCCGGCTAATCGTGCATTTGTCCCGCTCATCAAAGGAAATTTGTATCTGTATATCCGGGACGTCATCAGCCTGCATACAGTTCAGCATTTCGTAGATCAGTTCCTCCGTGCAGAGCTGAAGCCGGTTGGTTTTTTTTGCGTCCAGCCCGTACCGGCTGGCAAAGCTGCGGATGCTGCCCTGAAGCTGCATCAAATCAAAGGCGCGGGCTTCGATCCTCCACGAAAGGTACTTCATCTTGTGGACAAAGTCTCTGGTTTTCTTCTTTTTCGGGGCTTCAAAAATCTCCTGTGGTGTTCCTTCCTCGTAAATCCCCTGTTCATCCATGTAGAGAATCCTGCTGGCGATCTCTTTCGCAAACTCCATTTCATGGGTAATGATGACCATTGTCATGCCCTGCTTTGCAAGAAGCCGCAAGGTCGCAAGCACCTCGCCGACCATGGTGGGATCCAGCGCCGAAGTCGGCTCGTCAAAAAGCATGACCTCCGGTTCCATGGCAAGACAGCGAACGATGGCGATCCTCTGCTTCTGGCCGCCTGACAGGACATCCGGAATCGTGTATTTCTTGCTCTCCAGACCCACCATTTCAAGCAGTGCTTCCGCTTTCTTTTCCGCCTCCTCCCGTGACAGCCCCAGCAGCTTGATCGGCGCCAGTGTAATATTATCCAGCACGTTCATGTGGGAAAACAAGTGAAATCCCTGAAAGACCATCCCTACTTTGCGCCGGATACGGTTCAGATCCTTTTGATTGGAAGTCAATTCATCATCTCCGATGAATACGGCTCCCTCGTCCGGTATTTCCAGAAAATCCATACAGCGCAGAAAAACGCTCTTGCCGCAGCCGGAGCCGCCGATTATGACGATTCGTTCCCCCTTTTCGACCGTCAGATCCACATTCTTCAGGACCTGCAATGAGCCAAAGGCTTTGGACAATTTTTCTACCCGGATCATGCTCACGTCCTCAGCCTCCTGTTCCTTCTCCACGCAGACAGTCTGTCCGCAAGAGCAAATACGCCATAGCTCAGATAGGCCATTCCGAGATACAGCAGCAGTTCCACCAGGATCATAAAGAGCGGCTGCATCGTACGGCTGCCAATATTGTTTATGACTCTCGTCAGATCTGTGATGGTAACATAGCCCACAACACTGGTCCATTGGATCAGGGTAACAATGGTAGACTGGTAGGTTTCCTTCGCGATTTTTGCTGTCTGCGGCAGTGTGATCAGGGTAAACGCCTGCCATCTGGAAAATCCGAGAGTCCTCGCCGCTTCGACCTGCATGGCATCCGTGGCGTTGATGGCGGAATAGAAGCAGGCTGCCGTATAGGCACTCATGTGAAGGGAAAATGCCGCAACAGCCACCATGACCGGCGACACATCGCTGCCGGCAAACACCACATAGTACATCAGCATCAAAAGCAGCAAGACAGGGCTTCCTCTGACGACTGCCATGTACACTGCGGCGATACTGCGGACAAGCCTGAGCCCGCTTCTTCGCATGGCGCAGACAGCAACTCCGAGGATCGTTCCCAGCAGCAATGAAAGCAGGGAAATCTGAAATGTCACCCACAAGCCCTTCAGCAATGTTCTGTATGAATCGCCAGCGATCAATGTTTTATAAATGATCTCATCTATGCGCAATCCGTTTCGCCCTCCTTTCTGCCAAGATACCGAGACAGCCAACACGCCCCGTCTTTATCAAACGAACTTCCTTCTCGATGACTAATACAATAATAGCAAATCAGTCTCAAGAATGGGAGGACCTTCCGAATTTGGTCGCTTTTCTTCCGAATTTGGTCATAGGCTGCAAAGCGATACGATGTGCATTGCGGCGTTTTTTGTTACCCTGAATGACATGGATGTTGGTATTGAGAGCAGCATTAAGATCGTGCATCTTCAGGATTTCCTGCTGGCGGAAATGTGGTGAGCATCCATTCGGAAAAGCAGTCCAGTCGGGATGCTTTTCCTCTTTTAATGGCGTATTTTCCCCGACTAAATTTCAGCCGATTTTGCATTTTACTCGTTTACGTCTATTCTACTCTTACCGAGTAAAATTCCCATTTTTCATTCCCGTTTTCCCGACTAAAATCGCGTTTGCTTCCTTTCTGATTTCCCGACTATTTTTTAATTCCGGTCGTTCCTGATTTCCCGAGTATTTTTCTTTCGCACCAATTCTGGTTTCCCGACTAAAATTGCAAAACAAACACCGGCAGCTACTTGTCCCACAACGCCTGTGACCATCATCGTCTACCAAAAAGCTTTTACTTTTTTGAACCAAGTTTTATTGCAGATAGGACACATTTATGCTATCATAAAAGCACAATAAAGAATTGCGACAGTTCTCCGTGAACTGCCGCACTTTTGCATCACCGTGGGGCAACGAGGACACCCAGACGCTTATCGACATTCTGGCGCGGTATGGTGTCAAGACCACCTTCTTTGTTGTGGGAGATTGGGCGGAGAAGTACCCGGAGTCCGTCAAAGCCCTGCACGACGCGGGCCACGAGGTGATGAGCCACTCCAATCACCACGACCATTACAACAGTCTGTCCACTCAGCAGATCATTGACGATGTCACCGCCAGCAACGAGCGGATCAGTGCTGTTACCGGCGTGACCCCCACGCTGATCCGTTGTCCCTACGGGGAGTATGACGACCACGTCATCGCCGCCATACGCTCCATGGGTATGGAACCTATCCAGTGGGATGTGGACTCCCTGGACTGGAAGGACTACGACGCGGATACGATATGCAGGCGCGTAACATCCAAGGTGCAGCCGGGGAGCATCGTGCTGTTCCACAACGCTGCGCTGCACACGCCGGAGGCCCTGCCTGCCATCCTCGACTGCCTGATCAACGACGGGTATACCGTTGTGCCCATCAGTCAGCTGATCCTCGATCCGCCCTACACCATCGACCACACCGGCCGGCAATTCCCGGCAGAAACAGTTTCCACTACATAAGCACGATATGGGGGCACCTAAACAGTGCCCCCATTGATCTTCGACCTGAAAGCCGCATCTGTTCGCACGCTGATCCATCTGTCAGAGACAGCAGCTCCTCGGCAATGTCCATATTCTCAAAGCGGAGCGCGTCCGTATCCCTGAGGCCAAAGGTCAAAAAGTCCACATTACCAGTCACTCCTTTCTTGATTTTTGGGGCAAACGAAAAGAGCAGCTGTTTTCTATGCGAAAATAGCTGCTCTTTTCTAATATTTATATACTTCAACTGTTATCTGTTCAAATTTCTCTCAATCCATCCGTGCATCTGTTTATCAATTTTGAAATAGGACGTTGTGCCTCCGCCCTCAATCCAGTCATAGTTCGGATAGAAGGAGATAAAGAAGCGCAAGCCAGAGGCGGTTTCGATTCGGAGATTTCTTCGATCATCGGCAAAAGCAGTGTGCGCTTCCTGTTGATTTTCTTCGGGGATACCATCAAATACTTCCGTCTGGAAGTCATCGTTTCCATAACTCACAAGTGTAATCGTCATGTGATAGAACTCGGTGATTTCCTGCCGATTTGTTACCGGTGAGCCAACTTCTTGTTCGTTGTTCCACTTCATTTCTGTAATGGATGCAATATCGTCTGCGCTCTCAATGCCATACACGCGATAAAGCTCGGTGAACGAACAGTTTGTGTTGCTGTCAAACTGATAGAAGTTGCAGAACAGCGCGGCATACCATGTGTCACCGTCTCGCAGAACATATACGCCATCACAAACAGCAGGTGCATACCGGTATAGCTCGATGTCAGTCTGGCTGACAGTGCTTTTATAGCCAATGCCTCCGTCAGATTTCAGGTAGGAAATGTGTTCGCCGGCCATATCGGCGGTGATTTCAGGCGGCAGACCATACTTCTCAAGCACCTCCGGAAGTTTGACAGCCTCGTAAAATTTGCCGTTGTACTCAAGTGCGGCAATGTTCTGCACGGGATCTTGGGTGTCAGGACCTCCCTTATGGTGAAGCACAGGAATGGCGATAGTCACCGCCAGACACAGGCAGGCTGCAACAACTCCCCATTTGACCCACTTGCGCTTCGGCTTCGCATTGGTGCGGACATTGTTGGTTTCCTCGATAATATCATCGTTCAGCATATTCAAAGCGTCACTGATGTGTTCTTTCTTCATAGCTCATAGCCCTCCTTTTCCAAGTATTCTTTCAAACCTTGCCTTGTTCGGTAGAGCATACTCTTGACCTTCGGTTCACTCATGCCGTAGTAGTCTGCGACTTCTCGGATAGGATCCGCAAAGTAGTATCTGCCGACAAAAGTGTTTCGTGCTTCTGCCGGGAGTGTGTAGAGATAGGTATTGATCGCTTCCGCAAGCAGTTTCAATTCTATGCTCTGCTCCGTGGTTTCGCTGCCGGAAATACAATCCTCCAGCTCGGAAAGAGAGACTGCATATTCCGAGTGCTTCCGTTTATCCCTGTTGCGTGTGCGGAACGCATCAATGGATAGTTGTCGTGTGATTTTTCCTAAATAAGTGGAGAGGACGCTTGGCTTATGCGTTGGCATGGAGTTCCACGCCTTTAAGTAGGTATCGTTGACGGTTTCCTTGCTTTCCTCCCAGTCGGAGAGGATATTGTAGGCGATCTTTGAAAGATACCGCCCATATTTCCGCTCCGTTTCGCTGATGGCACTCTCATCTCTTTTCCAGTATAAGTCAACGATCATTTCATCCTGCATGGGCGAACCTCCTTTCTCATCTGCTGTCAGGTTCCTTCACTATATATCCCGACAAAAATCGGATTTGGTTTCACGATTTTCAAAATTTCTTCAAAAAAATTACAGCAGATATTTGTGAACGCTTCTACCCATGCCGTTTACGCTGTTTTTCTTCGCTGCTTCAGTAGCGGTACATCGGCGCGTTATCCTCCGTATCGGCAGGTTCCTCCATCAGAGATTTGAACGCATCGGGGTCTTCGCGCCATTCCTCCCGCGGCAGCGGATTTGATTGCAGCAGGGCGTACAGGTGCTCTGCCAGCTCTGTTTTGCCCTGCTCGATGGCGGTCTGGATAAGGTATAGGTGTTGCTATGCAGAGTTTTCTGCTTCCATTCGCACCGCTGTGTCTATACCTGTCCGGCCGGCCCCTCCGGCGGCAGCCAGCGTTTGCCTCCCAGCCGTATCAGATACAGCAGGCCCCGGACGCACAGTTCCGCGCACATGGCCGCCCACACGCCGGGCAGTCCCCACCGGGGCGCGGCCAGCCATGCCAGTGGCAGGCGGATGCCCCACATGGTGCCCAGATTGAACAGCGTGGGCACCAGTGTGCTGCCTGCACCCTGAAATACGCCGCCGGCCACGATGGACGCGCCGTACATAGCCTCGGCAAAGGCCTCAATACGCAGGACGCGGGTGCCCAGGGCGATGATGTCGCTGTCCGGCGTCAGTATCGCCATCATCTGCGGGGCGAAGGCGTACAGCAGCCCGCCGGTGACGACCATGACAACGATACCCAGCAGTACCGTGACCCAGCCCAGGCGTCTGGCCATGCGGCGGCGTCCCGCTCCCACGCTCTGCCCCACCAGCATGGCCGCGGCGCTCTGGATGCCGTAGGCGGGCATATAGCACAGGCTTTCCGCCGTGACAGCAAAGGAGTTTGCAGCGATAGCCACGGTGCCCAGGGGCGCCACGATGGCGGTGGACACGATCTGCGCGGTGGACAGTATCACCTTCTCCGATGCCACTGGCGCCGCGATGCGGAGCACCATGCGCAGCTGTGTGCGGTCAAGGTGCAGACGCTCACCCTTCTCCAACCGCAGCGCCGGGCTGCGGCGCAGGACGAAATACAGCAGGTACAACCCCACCGCCAGCTCCGCAAGGCCAGTGCCCAGGGCGGCGCCCGCCGTGCCCAGTCCCGCGCCGGGCAGGGATAGTGCGCCCAGCCGGATGGTACCGGTGGGGAAAATAAGCAGGGTGTTGAACACCACATCCAGCGCACACATGAGCACCATGCAGACACCGGGCGTGCGCATATTGCCGGTGGCCTGCAGCTGTCCCGCCGCCACGTTGTCCAGCTGGAGGGCGGGCAGGAACAGACTGTACACCAGGAAATAGGCAGAGGCATCCCGCCAGATCTCCTGCTCCGCCCGCAGCAGCCGGGGCAGCGGCGCAGACAGTGCCGCCGCCAGCGCCGCCATGACCACGCTGAAGGCCAGGCACAGCACCAGCGCCTGCTTGAGGATGTTGCGCGCCTCGGCCAGGCGGCCGCCGCCCACCCGCTGCGCCGTCAGCACGTTGAAGCCCATAGCTGCCGCGTAGGAGAGCCCTCCGAACAGCCAGGTGGTGGAGGCCACCAGCCCCACTGCCGCCGACTGGGACGCGCCCAGGCGGCCCACCATGGCCGCGTCGATATATTGCATGATAATAGTGGCCAGCTGTGCCATGATGGCCGGCCAGCTGAGCTGCAGCGTCAGGCTGATCTGCTGCCGGGTGGACAGCGGCGCGCCGCTGCGCAGCAAAGCCAGATGATCCGTTTTCAAGGGTGTCCCTCCATAGAACTTGTTTTTTCACTGTACCATCGATTGACAAGGACAAACAAGTCCTTGTCAATCGATGGTACCACGGACGCGCGCTTTTCGCAACCCCGGCGTGGCGGAGCACCGTGATATACAGCATATAAATGTGCGGGTACAGTCCGTTGTTCGGGTGTCCAATACCCGGCCGGGCTTGTTCAGGCCGCGCAATATGGTACAATGCCCGTAAAGAATATCGGCGGGACCGTATCCCGCGAAAAGAGGACAATATGGAGTATCGTGTTCTGCCCCACGGCGGGGAGAAGGTCAGCGCCATCGGCACGCAGCCGGAGGAGTTCGCCGCCATGATCACCGACCGCCTGCAGCTTGAGCTGCGGAATAACTGAACTGACCGACCGGCCCCACGGCTATGCCGTGGGGCCGGTTTTACTTTACTGGCACATCAGAAACGCTTTCAGCGCCAGCTGGAAGGTCAGCATCTGCTCACTGTCGTTATAGTTCAGATCCAATATCTCGGCAATACGGTCCAGCCGGTACAGCAGCGTGTTCCGGTGGATAAACAGCGCCTTGGAGGTCTTTACGGAGTTCTGACAGTTGTTGAAATAGGTTTCCAGCGTGTACAGCAGCTGGGTATTGTGTTCCTCGTCGTACGCCAGCAGCGGCTTGATCCGCTGGATCAGCGCCAGTTTCGCATTGGGTGAGTCATAGATGAGCTCGCAGAGAATATACCGGCGGTAAGTGGCAATACGCTCGTCGCATATCCTGCTGGCCAGATCCACCGTGCGGAGCGCCTGGGAATAGCTGCGGCAGAATTCCGCAAGCGAGGGCACAGGGTCACCGATGCCGAAGATCACACCCCGATCCTGCCCCTTAGCGCTGAGCATCTTCATCAGGTCCCCACAGTACTCCCGCACCAGCGCCACCTGCTCATACACGGGCAGGCTCTCGCTCTGCTGCAGCACAAGGATCACGTTGTTGTACTTGGCGAAAGCATAGCTGATATTCCCGGACAGCATCTCCCACTTGTCCGCCAACTGGCTGCGCAGCAGGGCGCTGGTGCCCAGCCATTCTGACGTCTGCAGCAGCCGGTTCTGCTCGGTGAAGGAGATCAGCGCACAGATATAGGGCGAATACAGCGGGATATTGCAGTAGTTGGCGGATTTGACGATCTCGCCGTAGGACAAAGCTCCCTCCGTCACCAGGCCGTCCAGGAAGTGGCTGATCTCCCTCCTGGAGGATGAACCCCCGCGCTTTTTGATCAGCACCAGCGTACAGGCGGCGGCAATACGTCGGTACAATGTGTTCTCATTCTCGGTCAGCGGCGCATTGGCGGGGCGGATCGCGCCCAGATACCCCATGATCTCCTGCTCGGAGTGGATGGGATAGATGTGCACGCACTTGTCCTCCTGCTGTAAGGGATAGATCCCGGCGGACAGACCTGCTGTCCGCAGTTTTTCTACCTCCTTGACGCGCTCCGGCACGGAGAACAGCACCTGCCCCACAGCCAGTTCTTCCCGCAGCCCCGGCTGCAGCATCTGGGAAACGCACTGTATCTTCCGGCTCGGTGTCATATACAGCAGCGGCACGTGCAGCAGCGGGGCGCACTTTTTCAGCAGATATTCCACCTCCGCGTGTCCCTGCAGCACATCAAACATGGCCTGATACACCATCTGCAGCGCCTGTTCCTCGTTGATGCCGTAAACATATTTGCTGACGGCTTCACTGATCTCGGATAGGGAGGTGTGGTAGGGAATACGCATCAGCGGGAAGTGCAGCTCATCGGCCAGCTGCAGCATAGCGGGCGGTATCTCATGAAAATACCGTTTCATTTTAATAACAAGGCCGCCGGAGCCGCTGTCGGCCAGGTCCCGCAGCACCTTCTCCTGCTTTACCGGGTCGTCCAGCAAAAAGTAGCCCGTAGTCAGCATGATCTCTCCGGCACGCATCCAATTGACCATCTCCGGGTTATCGAACATCACTGCGCCGGATATGGTGCGCGCCAGGCCGTCCGCACCGGCGGCCACCTCCACCACCCGCAGCTCATTCTGTTTCAAAAGCTCCCGCAGCGTCATAAGTACGCCTCCCTTCGGCAAAACACCCCCTATTTTGATGATACCATTATACCCCATAAGTGTAAACCGCCTTTTGTGCAGACGCACAAAAAACCGGGCGCGAATTTGTGCCGTGCGGCGGGCATGGCCGAGGAAATCGTGCTACCCTATAGGTGAAAATACTTCAGACCGCAAAAGAGGGAGCACATGAAAATTACTGTTCTGACCTGGTGCGTCAGCTTTTTACCTATACTGCTGCTGATTATGCTGCTGGCGGTTTTCCGCGTATCTACCGCCCGCGCCGCAGGTGTGACACTGCTGCTGACCGTACTGTCCGCCTTAGTAGTGTACAAAGCGGACATACAGCTGGTACTGTTTGAGAGTCTGAAAGGCGTGTGGAGCACAGCCACCATCCTATATATCATCTTCCCCGCGCTGCTGCTGTATGAGCTCATCGCCGCCTCCGGCGCCATAGATGTGATGAACGACACCATGCGGCAGCTGAGCCCCCACGAGCTGTTCCGCATCCTGACAGTAGGTTGGGTATTCGTGGGATTTCTGCAGGGTATCACCGGCTTCGGCGTTCCGGTCGCCATATGCGTCCCCATGCTGGTGGCGCTGGGCGTCCGCCCCACCATGGCGGTCATCATCGCCCTGCTGGGCCAAGCCTGGGGCAACACCTTCGGCACGCTGGCTGTGGCCTGGGACGTGTTGGTGCAGATCTCCGGCATCACCGGCACGGAGCTGCATCTGACTGCCCGCTACACCGCCTTGCTTCTGTGGATACTGAACCTGGCCGCCGGCGCATTGATCTGCTGGCTGTATGACCGGGGCCGCGGGCTGCGGCAGGGCGCTGTGTTTGTCCTTGTGATCTCCCTGATACACGGCGGCGGCGAGCTTCTGGTCGCACAGTACAACGCCTCCATCGCGGCCTTTATCCCCGCCACCGTGGCTATGGCCGCCATACTCCCCCTGTCCCGTCTGCCCATGTACCGCAGAGCATACGCCTGTGAAGGCAGCCCCATGATGGTACGCCGGACCTCCGCGACAGGCGCGGAAAAGCCTCGCGGCGCCGTCTGGCTATACTTTGCCCCCTATATGGTGCTGATCCTTGTTACCGTAGTACTTCTGGTGATCCCCTCCGTCCACGAGGCGCTGAGCCGCTGGAGCGTGGGGTTCGCTTTCCCCGAGACCCGCACCGCCTACGGCATCGTCAATGCTGCCACGGCCAAGTACTCTCCCTTCCACCCGCTGGTGGATTCCGGTACCGTACTGCTGCTGACCTGTATCATCAGCTACGCCCTGCTCCATGGCCGCGGTCTGCTGGAGCGTTCACAGCTCCGCGTCATGCTGTCACGGACGCTGCAGAAAACAAGACCCGTAGCCGTGTCCCTGATCCTGCTGCTGATCATCTCCAAGCTCATGAGCGGCAGCGGCCAGACGCTGGTGCTGGCGCAGGGCATCACCCACGTCATGGGTCGGTGGTACGCGCTGCTGGCCGGCGTGCTGGGTGTGATAGGCTCCTTTGTCACCGGCAGCAACATGTCCTCCAACATCCTGTTCACCGATGTACAGGTGAATGCAGCCGCCGACCTCGGCGTCAGCAGCAGCCCCCTGCTGGCGGCGCAGACCGCCGGCGCCTCCGCCGGCAGTATGATCTCCCCCAGCAAGATCATCCTGGGCACCACAGCCGGCAGCGTACCCGGCGAAGAGGGCACGGTACTGCGCTTCACGCTGCTGACGGCAGCGATCCTCACTTTGGTCACTGGGGTGATCTGCTGGATCATCCTGTAATAAGAAAGGAGAGCAAATCGTGAAAACTTTGTTCCGCAATGGCAGCATCCACACCATGAACGGCACAGAGGTCGTTCATTCCCTGCTGGTGGAGGACGGCCGCATTCTGGATGTGAACTGCGATGTCCCCGCTGGCGAGTGTCAGGTGGTGGACCTGCACGGTAAGACCGTGCTGCCCGGCTTCCACGACAGCCACGAGCACTTCCTCTGCTATGCCACGGATAAGGAGAAGATCAACTTCTTCGGTATCCGCTCTCTGGAGGAAATGGCCGAGCGCACCCGCCGGTACATCGCCGACCGCGGCATCAAAAAGGGCGAATGGATCCAGGGCGGCGGTTGGAACGAAAATGAGTTCGACGTGCCTGTGCTGCCCTCCCGGCAGGATCTGGACAAGTTCTGCCCGGACAACCCCGCCATCTTTACCCGTACCTGCTGCAGCGTGGCCGTGGCCAACACCGCCGCGCTGAAGGCCGCCGGCATTTTTGATGATATTCCTACGCTGCAGGACGGTCACATCGTGGTGGATGAAAACGGCGTCCCCACCGGCATGCTCCACGAGCGCGCCCGGCACCTGGTCTATGACATCCTGACCAAGTACACCAAGGGACAGCTGAAGCAGTTCATCCTGGACTATCAGAAGGATCTGCTGTCCACCGGCCTGACCACCGTACAGACCGACGACTTCAAGCTGTGGGACGCCACTATCGATGACATTCTGGCCGCCTATGAGGAACTGGACAAAGAGGGCAAGCTGAACGTGCGCTTCATCCAGCAGCTCCGCCTCATCACCGACGCGCAGCTGGAGGACTACCTCCACCGCCACAGCGGCCGCACCGGCGACGGCAGCGAGTTCTTCAAGATCGGTGCCTTCAAGCTGCTGCCCGACGGTTCCCTGGGCGGAAAGACCGCCGCGCTGCGTGAGCCCTATGAGGGCGACCCGGAAAATAGGGGCATCTTCGTCTATGACGAGAAGGTGTTCTATGACCTGCTGGAAAAAGCCTACCGCAACGGCCTGCAGCTGGCCATCCATGCCATCGGTGACTATACCATGGACGTGATTTTGGACTGCTATGAAAGGATCGCCGCCAAGTACCCCAAGCCCGATCCCCGGTTCCGCATCATCCACTGTCAGATCACCAGCGAAGATATTTTGGACCGCTTCGCCCGCAACGGCGTTTTGGCGGACATCCAGCCCCTGTTCATCCGTGCGGATATGGAGATCGCCGAGGAACTGCTGGGCAAGGAACGTGTCTCCACCTCCTACGCCTGGAAGACCATGCTGGACAAGGGCATCCACGTTTCCGGCAGCTCCGACGCCCCTGTGGAATCCTTCGACCCCATCCTGGCTATCCACTGCGCCGTCACCTCTCAGAATTTGGATGGACAGCCTGCGGGCGGCTGGCTGCCGCAGCAGAAGCTGACCGTGCAGGAGGCCGTGGCGCTGTACACCACCGGCTCCGCCTACACCAGCTACGAGGAAAACGTCAAGGGCAAGCTATGCCCCGGCTATCTGGCGGACTTCATCGTCCTGTCCCAGGACATCTTCTCCGTCCCGGAGAATGAGATCGTCAACACCAAAGTTGAGCAAACCTACTTGGGAGGTAAGTTGGTATATTCCCGTTGACATCCCCTTTCCCACGCATCAGAATAAGACGATACAAGAGAGGAGAGAATCATGAAAAAGAAAAGAAATCTTATCGGTGTATGTCTGGTAGCCGTTCTCATGCTCGCTCTGACCGTTATCGGCTATGCTGCCGGTGACGGCGAAGCGGCACCGGAGTACGGCGCATGGTGCCTGGTCCCCCCGCTGGTCACCATCGTCCTGGCCTTCGTTACCAAGCAGACCATCATCTCCATGTTCATCGGCATCTGGGTAGGTGCCACCATCATCCATCACTTTAACCCCATCGACGGCCTGATCGGCAGCTTCACTGGGTACCTGGTACCCTCTATTGCCGACAGCTGGAACGCGGGCATGCTGATCATCATGGCGCTCATTGGCGGCTTCATGTATATGCTCAGTGCCTGCGGTGGCGCGGAGGCCTTCGGCCGCTGGGCCGAGAAGGTGGCTAACAACCGCAAAAAGAGCCAGCTGCTGGCCTGGATCGCCCCCTTCGTATTCATCTTCAATCAGGGCTGCCTGCTGGTGGGCGTCATCATGCGTCCCGTCACCGACAAGACCCATATCTCCCGCGTAAAGCTGGCCTACATCACCGATGCCATGGGCGCACCGCTGGTCTCTATGTCCCCCATCAGTGATAACGGCGTGTACCTGGTGGGTCTGCTGGCCGCCGAGATCGCCGCCCTGAACCTCACCGGCGTGGGTGCCTACGACCTGTATTTCGGTATGTTCCAGTTCAACCTGTACGGTGTGTTCTCCGTCATCACCGTCCTGCTGGTCATCCTGTTCGGTCTGGATGTCGGCCCCATGTACAAGGCCGAGAAGCTGGCTATCGAGACCGGCAAGACCTACAGCGACACCGACAACCTGATTGCCACTCCCCCCGAGACCGACTTCGCCGAGGACTGCAAGCTGAGCATGGCCAACTTCCTGGCCCCCATGATCACTCTGATCCTCACCATCTTCGCCGTGGTGTTCTACACTGGCCAGATCTGGGTCAACGGCTTCATTGGCTGCTTCGGCCACGCCAATATCCAGATGGCCATCGCCATGTGCTTCCTCACCGGCTCCATCGCCGCCGGAATCGTGGGCATTAAGTCAAAGCTCATTACCCTGGGCGGTGCCATTGACAAGTGGACGAAGGGTGCGGCCAGCATGATGCAGGTCATTATGATCCTCGTGTGTGCGTGGAGCATCAGCGGTCTGACCAAGTCCATGAACATCGGCCAGTTCCTCACCGGCGTGGTGCAGGATTCTATCCCCGCGGCGCTGATCCCCGCCATCCTGTTCCTGATCGGCGTGGTGGTGTCCTTCGCCACCGGCAGCTCCTGGGGCGTCTGGGCCCTGGGTATGCCCATCGCCCTGCCCATGGCCAACGCAATGGGTATCCCCCTGACTCTGGCTATCGGCGCGGTCGTTTCCGGCGGTCTGTTCGGTGACCACTGCTCCCCCATCTCCGACACCACCATCCAGTCCTCCACCAGCGCCTGCTGCGACCATCTGCAGCACGTAAAGACCCAGCTGCCCTATGCCTTGACGGTTGGTATCTCCTCCCTGATCGGCTTCCTGTTCGCCGGACTGGTGGCTCCCGTGCTGGCTCTGCCCGTGACCCTGGTGTGCATCATTGCCGCCCTGTTGGTCATGAAGAACATCTCCCGTAAACGGGCCGCTGTGGCTGCCTGAGTGATCTCCCTTACCTCCCCTCAAAAAGGAAACCGCCCACCGGGCGGTTTCCTTTTTGCTCTCCGGCCGCAAAAGGACCGTCCAACGTCCGGCTGGCTTTATGTACATCGGAGCCCTTGCTTTTTGGAAAAATGCAGACTATACTAAGGGCGAAAAGCTGAAACGCACCTGTGGAGAGGAGGCAGCATAGATGAGGGAGATGTGTCAGACTTTCGGCATAACCACGCTTGGCGAGACCGTGGAAAGCTGGACACTGGAAAATGAGTTTCTGACAGCGGAGGTGCTTACCTACGGCGCAACGCTGCGGCGGCTGGTATTCGGCGGTGTGGATGTGGTGCTGGGCTATGACACCCTGTCGGAGTATGAGCGAAACGACGGCTATGTCGGCGCGACAGTGGGTCGGGTGTGCAACCGCATCGGCGGAGCGTCCTTCGGACTGAACGGCAAGACGTACCCACTGGCGAAAAACGACGGAGAGAACCATCTCCACGGCGGCGTGCGGGGATTTGACAAATACATCTGGGCGGCGGAGCCGCTGGCGGACGGCCTGCGGCTGCACCGTCTGTCGCCTGACGGGGAAGAGGGGTATCCCGGAACGTTGGCGGTGTCGGTGACGTATCGGCTGGCCGGCGAGTCGCTTCGGATCGAATACGAGGCGGAAAGCGATGCCGACACCCTGTGCAGCCTGACCAACCACAGCTATTTCAACCTGAACGGCGGCGGTACGGCTATGGCGCATACGCTGACGTTGGCGGCGGGGACGTATCTGGAGACCTCGCCCGGCTGTCTGCCCACGGGGCGGGCGCTGCCGGTGGCGGGGACGCCCTTTGACTTCCGCGCAGCTAAGGCTGTCGGCCGGGACATCGATACGGCGGCGGAGCAGCTGCGGCTGGTGAACGGCTATGACCACCATTTCTGCGTGGACGGGGCCGGTCTGCGCCGTGCGGCGGTGCTGCGGGGCGACAGCAGCGGCATCGCCATGACGATGGACACCACCTCTCCCGGTGTGCAGCTGTATACGGCCAACTGGTTGTCCCGGCGCGGCGGAAAGAATGGGGCGGTATATGAGCCCCGCTGCGCCGTGTGTCTTGAGCCGCAGTTCCCGCCGGATGCGGTACACCACCCAGACTTTCCCCAGCCGCTGCTGCGGCGGGGCGAAGTATACCGGCACTGCACGGTATACTCCTTTTCAAAATAACAACACATCCCCCGCGCAGTGTATCTGCGCGGGGGATGTGTTGTTATTATTGCGCTCAGCCCATGACCACGCGTACCCGCACCTCTGTGCCGGGCGCGGCCAGCGGCAGCACATTTCCGGTGACCGGCGTTCCGTTCACGGTGAGGGAGACGATGCCTTTTTCTGCATGATGGGGATTCTCTACGGTGATGCGGTAGACTGCACCGCGGTAGCGGCGCTTGACGGTATAGCCTGCCCATTCCGCGGGAATGCAGGGGGCGACAGCAAGACCGTCCAGCGTGGGCTGTATGCCGAGAATGGCCTGCGAGATGCTGACGAACGTCCAGGCTGCTGTGCCGGTGAGCCAGCTGTTCTTGCCCTCGCCGAAGGTGGGCGCGTCCTTGCCGGCCACCATCTGGCTGTATACATACGGCTCAGTGCGATGGATCTCACTGATGTCCTCAATATAGGCGGGGCAGGTCTTGCGGTAGACCTCGAAGGCGCGTGTGCCGTGCCCCAGCACCGTCTCGGCGCAGGTGATCCACGGGTTGTTGTGGCAGAAGATACCGGCGTTCTCCTTATAACCGGGGGGATAGCTGGTGATCTCGCCCAGCTCCAGATGATACCGGGTGTAGGCCGGGTGCAGCAGGACGATGCCGTATTGGGTGTCCAGATACCGCTGCACGCTCGCCAGCGCCTGCGCGGCCTGGCCGGTGGCGGCGCCGATGCCCGCCATGACGCACATACCCTGCGGCTCGATGAATATCCGGCCCTCTTCACATACCTGGCTCCCGACGGGCGCACCGAAGGCATCGTAGGCGCGGCGGAACCACTCACCGTCCCAGCCGGCATCCAGGACCGTCTGCTCCATGGCGGTAATGGCGCTCTCGGCATCGTCTGCCTCGGCATCCAGACCCAGATGACGGCAGATATCCGCCCAGACGCGGCCGTATTTCACGAACATACCGGCGATAAACACGCTTTCCGCCACCGGCCCCTCACTGGGTCCGGTGGTCTGAAAGCTCTCGCCGGGATGGGCGGAGAAGCAGTTGAGGTTCAGACAGTCGTTCCAGTCGGCGCGGCCGATCAGCGGCAGACCGTGGGGCCCCAGGTGGTCGACGGTATAGCGGAAGCTGCGCCGCAGGTGCTCCAGCAGCGGCTGCTCCGTGCCGGCTTTCGTGTCGAAGGGCACCGGCTCGTCCAGAATGGTCCAGTCGCCCGTCTCGCGGAGGTAGGCGTCCGTTCCGGCAATGAGCCACAGCGGGTCGTCGTTAAAGCCGCTGCCCACAGCCAGGTTGCCCTTCTTGGTCAGGGGCTGGTACTGGTGATAGGCGCTGCCGTCGGGGAACTGGGTGGCGGCAATGTCCAGGATGCGTTCCCTTGCCCACTGGGGGATCATGTGGACGAAGCCCAGCAGGTCCTGACAGGAGTCACGGAAGCCCATGCCCCGGCCCATACCGCTTTCGAAGTAGCTGGCGGAACGGCTCATGTTGAAGGTGACCATGCACTGGTACTGGTTCCAGATGTTTACCATGCGGTCCAGCTTCTCGTCACCGGAGGACACCTGATAGCCGTCCAGCAGCCGGCTCCAATGGTCCCACAGGGCGGCAAGCGCCCGGTCAAAGGCTGCGTCGGAGCTGTAGCGCTCCATCATGGCGTGGGCCTTTTCCTTGTTGATGACGCCGGGAGCGCTCCATTTGGCGTCCTCCGGATTTTCAATGTAGCCCAGGCCCAGCAGCAGGGTTTGGGATGCGCCGGGGGCCAGCGACAGCGTGAACTGCATGGCGCCTACCGGCGCCCAGCCGTGAGCCACGCTGCCGGTGCAGGCACCGTTTTTCACCGCCTGGGGCATGGACGGCGCGCCATACACGCCTATAAAGGCGTCGCGGCTGGTGTCAAAGCCCTCGTAAGGGCGGTCTGCCCACAGCACGGCGTAGTGATCCCGGCGCTCGCGGTACTCGGTCTTGTGATAGATGGCGTTGGGCTCCAGCTCCACCTCGCCAATGGAGAAATTGCGCTGAAAATTGGAGCTGTCGTCCATGGCGTCCCACAGGCAGAACTCCGCATAGGGAAACAGCGACACTGTGCGGGGCGCATCACTCTCGTTGGTGACGGTCAGCCGGGTCAGCAGGCAGTTGTCGCCCTTGGGCACCAGCATTTCCTGACGGACGGCTATGCCGTTTTTGGAGCCGCGGAGGATCGTATAGCCCAGTCCGTGGCGGCACTCATACTCGTCCAGCTCCGTCTGCGTGGGCTGCCAGCCGGGGTTCCAGACGGTGTCGCCGTCCTTGACGTATACATGAAAGCCGTCGCTGTCCAGCGGGCAGTTGTTATAGCGGTAGCGGGTCAGACGGCGGAGACGGGCATCCCGGTAGAAGGCGTAACCGCCGGCTGTGTTGGACACCAGCGCAAAAAAGTCCTCGCTGCCCAGGTAATTGATCCACGGCAGCGGTGTGCGGGGTGTCTCGATCACATATTCGCGTTTTGCGTCGTCGAAGTGGCCAAAGCGCATAAAAACGTCTCCTTTCGCTCGCGGCGTGGTGCCGGAGCCGATATTACGAAAACGATTAAGGCATATATGGATATGCGTTCAATAGAGAGAGTAGCGCATTTTTGCGTAAAAAGCAAGCTATTTTTCAGCCAATTTCATAAAAAATGAAAATTATATAGGCGGCAACGTTGTTACGTTTATTTTCGCTGGGAAATTATACAAATTTTCGTAGTTGTAGTCGTGCGAATATACAAAGTTGAGCATTCTAAACAAACATATATTGCTTTTTCTGCCCGAATGGGGTATTGTAAGAAGCGAAAACGATTAAGTTATGCAAACGGAAGGAGGACACCTGTGGTATCCATGAAGGACATCGCACAGCGTTGCGGCGTATCCGTGGCCACGGTCAGCAAGGCACTGAACGGTCAGCAGGATATCGGAGAGGATACTCGCCGACGGATCTGTATCGCCGCGGAGAAGATGGGCTATATGACAAACTCCGCCGCCCGTGCGCTGAAGACCAACCGCACCTATAATTTAGGCGTACTGTTTGTGGACGAGAGGCACAGCGGTCTGGCACATGAGTACTTCTCCGCTGTGCTGGAAAGCTTCAAGGCTGAGGCGGAGGCCCACGGCTACGACATCACCTTCCTCAACCACAACGTGGGTGGAAAGCCCACCACGTATTTGCAGCACTGCCGGTACCGCGGTCTGGACGGCGTGGTCATCGCCTGTGTGGATTTTAACCACCCGCAGGTGCAGGAGCTGGTGGACAGCGGGCTGCCGCTGGTGACCATCGACCACGTGTTCAACAACCGTCTGGCCGTGACCTCCGATAACCTCTGCGGCACGGAGGCGCTGGTGCGCCACGTGTACGAGGCCGGTCACCGGCACATCGCCTTCATCCACGGCGAGGACACTGCCGTTACCCAAAACCGCCTGACCTCATATTACCGGGCGCTGGAGGCGCTGGGGCTGGAGGCGGAGCCGGATTATGTACGCGCAGGGCGCTACCACGATCCGGAGTGCTGCGCCCGCGAGACGGCCGCGCTGCTGGCGCTGCCGCAGCCGCCAACCTGCATTCTGTTTCCCGATGATTTTTCCGCCATCGGCGGCCTGAACACCATCGCCGCCGCAGGACTGCGGGTCCCCGACGACATCTCTGTGGCTGGCTACGACGGTATCTATCTTTCCCAGACCATGAGCCCGCGGCTGACCACGTACCGACAGGATACGGCGGCCCTGGGCCGGACCGCCGCCGCGCGGCTCATCGAGCTGATCGAGAAGCCCCGCACCACCGTCATGGACCGCACCGTCGTTACCGGCGCGCTGCTGCCCGGCGGGACGGTAGCCCGACCCTGCACCGAATAAGGTGATACCTGTGCAGAAGGCACAGTATGTATATCACACACTTTTAAGGAGGAAATGCTATGAAGAAGTTTTTGACTATGCTGCTGGCGCTGGTCATGGCGCTGAGCCTTGTGGCCTGCGGCCAGACCGAGCAGTCTGACGCCGACAAGGACGCCGAGAGTACCAGCACCGACCCGTTCTATATCTGGACGTGGAACACCGACTATCAGAAGATCCTGGACGAGGTGCTGCCCAAGTACCTGAGCGAGGATCAGGTCTCCCGCATCCAGATCGTCAATGTGGGCGACTCCAACATTTATCAGGACAAGATCGATGCGATCCTGGCCGATCCCAGCAACGAGCAGTATCCCGACATCATGCTGCTCGAGGTGGGCTATGTGCAGAAGTACGTCCAGTCCGGCCAGCTGATGAAGGCCGCTGATCTGGGCATTACCGCCGAGGATATGTCCAATATGTACGACTACAACCTGAAGCTGGGCAGCGACGCCAACGGCGACGCCTACGCCCTGTTCTGGCAGGCCACGCCCGGCTGCTGGCAGATCCGCACCGATTTGGCCGAGAAGTACATGGGCACCACCGATCCTGCCGAGCTGCAGGAAAAGCTGAGCACCTGGGATAAGGTCATCGAGGTCTCCAAATCCGTCAATGAGCAGAGTGGCGGCAAGGTGAAGCTGCTCAGCGGCGCGGACGATCTGAAGTATGTATTCTGCAACGGCGCCCGCACCTCCGCGTGGTATGACGCCGATGACAACATCGTTATCGATGACGCCGTCAAGACCTACTTTGAGCTGAGCAAGAAGCTGGACGGCCTGACCTTCGACACCAAGATGTGGAGCACCGACTGGGCCGCGCTGAAGGACGGCGACGGTGAGGAGACGGAAGCCTGCATCGCCTTTACCGGCTGCCCCTGGTACACCTACTGGTGCCTGACCGACACCTGGTCCGACAACTCCGTACTGATCCAGGGTCCCCAGGCCTTCTACTGGGGCGGCACCGGCCTGGCGGCTACCGCCAACTGCTCTGACAAGGAGCTGGCCCGCCAGATCATCTACTACACCACCTGCAACACCGAGTCCATGGTGGCCATCAACACCGCCAACGGCGACTATGTGAACAACAAGGCCGCCATCGATTACATCAAGGAAAACGGCTCCGGTACCACCAGCACCTATAAGACCGCCGACGGTCAGGATATCATCGGCTTCTTCGCTGACAAGTGCGACGGCATCAATGTGCTGGCTGTGGGTGAGGATCAGGTCATCTGCGAGCAGCTGCTGCCCGCCGCTGTGGATGCGTATATCGCCAACGGCGATCTGGATGCTGCGCTCGCTGACTTCGCGGCCTCCATCCACGACAAGTATTCCTACCTGAACGTTAAGTAAGGCGTTTCCCGACAGGCCTCCCTTCCCCGGTGGGGGGAGGGAGGCCTGCGGTCATTTCCCGAAAGGAGGCTCACTATGCGTGCACCGAAACCGAAGCATAAGGGCATCAGCTACAGCAAGTACGGCTATCGGTTCATTCTGCCGTTCTTTCTGGTGTATCTGGTGTTCTCCCTGTGGCCGCTGCTGAGCACGTTTTATTACAGCCTGTTTGAATACACCACCCGTAATCTGGTAGAGACATCTGCCTTCGCGGGGCTGGGGAACTATGGCAAGGTGCTGGGCCTGGTAGAGGGGGAGAAGGCCAATTTCCTCCTGTATCTGGGAAACACGGTCCGGATATGGATCTGCAACTTTGTGCCCCAGATCCTGATGAGCCTGCTGGTGGCCGCGTGGCTGACCGACAACCGCGTACAGCTGAAGGGCAAGGGCGTGTTTAAGGTGCTGACCTATATGCCCAATATCATCACGGCAGCCTCCGTATCCATGGTGTTCTACGCGCTGCTGTGTCAGTACGGCCCGGTGATGACCACGCTGCGGAAGCTGGGGTGGGTGGCGCAGACGGCCAACATCATGTCCGACAAGTGGGCCACCAGCCTGACCATCTCCTTTATCCTGTTCTGGATGTGGTACGGCAACACGTCCCTGATCCTGATCTCGGGTATGATGGGTATCAACAGGTCCCTGTACGAGGCCGCCGATATTGACGGCGCCACCTCCTGGCAGAAATTTATCCGCATCACGCTGCCGCTGCTGAAGCCGGTGCTGCTGTATACGCTGGTCACCTCTGCCATCGGCGGATTGCAGCTGTACGACATTCCCGCCCTGTTCAATACCAACGGCGGCACCATCGGTTATCCAGACGATACCAGTACCACCGTTACCATGTACATCATGCGCCTGCATAGTACAGATACCGGCCGCGCGGCGGCGGTGTCCATCCTGCTGTTCCTGGTGACGGTGGCGGTCTCCATGCTGCTGTTCTTCTTTATGAAGGAACGGCAGCCCCGCAAAAAGCATTTTCAGGCAGGAGGTGATGCACAGTGAAGCACCACGACCCCGCCGCCATTCGGCGCGCCAAGATCATCCGCACCATTGTGATGGTGTTCCTGTGCATCCTCAGCCTGCTGCCCTTCTACCTGATGTTCGTCAACGGCACGCGGACCTCCAACGAGGTCAAGTCCGGCATCAGCTTCTGGTTTGGCAGCAATCTGCTGGAAAACCTGCATAACTTCGACCTGAAGCAGCGCGGCCTGGGTGTTACTGCCCTGGGCAGTATGTTCAATTCTCTGCTGGTGACTGTACCGGCCACCGCGCTGTCGGTCTATTTCTCCGCGCTGACGGCCTACGGCATCCATGCCTACGATTTCAAGCTGAAAAAAGCCGCCTGGGGCTTTATCCTGGCGGTGATGATGGTGCCCACGCAGGTGTTCGCCATCGGCTATTATAAGTTTATGATACAGCTGAAGCTGATCGACACCTACTGGCCGCTGATCATCCCGGCCATTACCACGCCGGTGGTGGTGTTCTTCCTGCGGCAGTATCTGCTGGGCGCACTGCCTCTGGAGGTGGTGGAGGCCGCCCGTATCGACGGCTCCGGAGAGTTTCACACCTTCAATACCATCGTCTTGCCTATTATGAAGCCGGCACTGGCGGTACAGGCCATCTTCCAGTTCGTAGCCAACTGGAACAGCCTGTTCCTGCCCAGCCTGATCATCAACTCCACCGGGAAAAAGACACTGACCATGTTCGTGCAGATGCTCATGGGGGAGTCCTTCCGCGCCGATTACGGCGTGATATTCCTGGCGCTGTCCATCACTATCCTGCCGATGTTTATCATGTATTTCCTCCTTTCCCGTTACATCGTGGAGGGCGTGTCGCTGGGAAGCGTCAAGGGATGAGCCGTACCGTATTTCCGCCTTCCAAATGTCCAAATGGATAACTGCAAAAGAGCCGCTTATTCCGGTCTGGGAATAAGCGGCTCTCGGCCTTTTCACGCGCGATGAATTTTCAACGCGCCCCGGTGTTCTCTGTGCTCATATCTGGATGTTCCCGTCAGCGGCCTGCGCCTGCCGAAGCAGCGGCGTGCAGGCATCCAGAAATTTCCGTACCTGCTGCGGGCACCGCCCGATATACAGCCGCGGCTCCATCAGCTGCTCCAGCTCCGACCGGCTCAGTCCGAAGACCGGATCGCCTGCCAGCCGGTCCAGCAGGTCGCAGGGCAGACCTTCCTTCATGCGCTTTGTTGCTGCCATAGAGTGTCTCCGAATGACCTCGTGCAGCTGCTGCCGGTCGCCACCCCGCTTCACCGCCTCCATCATCAGGTCCTCCGTGGCCAGGAACGGCAGATATTCCCGCAGGGTGCGATTTACGATCGCCTCGTTGACGTGCAGGCCCGCCGTCACGTTCTGGCACAGCCGCAGTACTGCGTCGACGCACAAAAAGCCCTCCGGCATGGCGATGCGCCGGTTGGCAGAGTCGTCCAGCGTTCGCTCCAGCCACTGGACGGAAGCGGTCATAGGCGCGTTCATAGCGTCGGCTATCATATAGCGGCTGAGAGAGCAGATGCGTTCACACCGCATGGGATTGCGCTTATAGGCCATGGCGGACGAGCCGATCTGATCCGCCTCGAAGGGTTCCTCCAACTGCCGGTCATGCTGCAGAAGGCGGATATCGTTAGCCATGCGATAGGCGCTCTGGGCGATGCCGCTGAGACAGCCGAGGATGCGGCTGTCCGTCTTCCGGGGATAGGTCTGTCCGCATACCGGGAAGCAGGCGGAAAAGCCGAACTCCGCCGCGATGCGGCGGTTCATCTCGTCAATCTTTGCCTCATTGCCGTCAAACAGGTCCATGAAGCTGGCCTCTGTGCCCGTGGTACCGCGGCAGCCCAAGAACCGCAGTGCGGACAGTACATGGTCCAGCTCCTCCACGTCAGCGAGAAAGTCCTGCATCCACAGGACAGCGCGTTTGCCCACGGTCACAGGCTGTGCCGGCTGGTAGTGTGTATAGCCCAGGGCGGGCGTGTCGGCATATTTTTTCGCGAAGGCCGCCAGGTTGTTCAGCACAGTCAGCAGCTGTGCGCGCAGATAGACAAGGCTATCCCGGTACAGGATCAGGTCGGCGTTGTCGGTCACATAGCAGCTGGTGGCCCCCAGATGGAGGATCCCCGCCGCCGACGGCGCCGCCTTGCCGTAGGCGTATATGTGTGCCATCACATCGTGGCGTACCTCTCGCTCCCGTTGGGCGGCCGCATCATAGTCGATGTCGGTGATATGCGCCTCCAGCTCGGCGACCTGCGCTTCGGTGATGGGCAGCCCCAGCTGGCACTGGGCGCGGGCCAGCGCTGTCCACAGCCGCCGCCAGGTCTGATAGCGGCTGTCGTCGGAAAACAGGTGCAGCATATAGTCCGAGGCATAGCGGGATGCCAGCGGGGAGCTGTACATATCGTGAGACATAACGATCCTCCTTGTTTATCGGATGATCAGGCTCTCTCGCTCGGCACCCACGGAGACATACCCGATATGGCAGCCGATGGCCTGCTCCACATACTCCACATAGTCCCGCGCCGCCTGGGGCATATCCGCCCATGTACGCACACCGGAGATATCGCAGCCCCAGCCCGGCAGGTATTCCATGACAGGCTTGGCCCTCTCCAGCACGGCAGGGAAGGGGAATTCGTGGGTGATCTCGCCGTCGATCTCATAGGCGGCGCAGACCGGGACCTCGTCCATGTAGCTGAGGATATCCAGCTTGGTCAGCGCGATATTCGTCGCGCCCTGTACCTCCACGCCATAGCGTGTGGCCACCAGGTCAATGGGGCCTACCCGGCGGGGGCGGCCCGTCTTGGCGCCATACTCCGCGCCGGCCTCCCGCAGCTTTTCCGCGTCGGCGCCGAACCACTCGCAGATGAACGGCCCCTCGCCCACGCAGGAGGAATACGACTTTACCACGCCCACCACTTCGTCGATCTTTGCGGTGGGCAGCCCCGCGCCGATAGGCGCGTAAGCGGCGATGGTGTTGGAGGAGGTGGTATAGGGATAGATACCGTAGTCCAGGTCGCGCAGCGCGCCCAGCTGTCCCTCGAACAGAATGGCCTTGCCCTCTGCCTGCGCCTGCCGCAGATACCGCCCGGTGTCCGCTACATAGGGCCGGACCTGCGCGGCATACGTCTCCAGCCACGCGGTCATCTCCGCCATGGTATAGCCCTTGGCGCCATAGACCTTCTGCAATATGAGATTTTTCCATTCCAGCAGGTCCTGTAAATGCGCCATCAGGCGATCGGGATACAGCAGTTCACCGGCCTGAATGGTCTTTTTCTGGTACTTATCGGAGTAGAACGGCGCGATGCCCTGCTTGGTGGAGCCGTACATCTTGTCCTTCAGCCGCGCCTCCTCCAGCGCGTCCAGCTCCCGGTGCCACGGCAGCAGCAGGGAGGCCCGGTGGCTGACCATCAGGTTTTCCGGGGAGATGCTGACGCCCGCCGCGCGGATCGTTTCCATCTCCGTCACCAGGTTTTCGCAGTCCAGCGCCACGCCGTTGCCCAGAATATTCATCACGCCGGGGCGGAACACGCCGGAGGGCAGCAGATGCAGGGCGAATTTGCCCATATCGTTGATAACGGTGTGCCCGGCGTTGCCGCCGCCCTGATACCGCACCACCACATCGTACTGCCCTGTCAGATAGTCCACCATGCGGCCTTTTCCCTCGTCGCCCCAGTTGATACCTACGATCGCGCAATTTGCCATATTCGCTGCCTCCGTTCCGTGTTATTTTCAAACGACGGTTCATTATACGCGCAGCAAGATAATAAGTAAAACATCGATTTAATATATGGCGTATAAGCGAATTTAATAGCAAAGCGCACCCGGCACAACTGTACTGCGCCGGATCAAAAGCTGAAAGGCACACCCCCGGGGGGTGTGCTTTTCGCGTTTACTTCTGCAGGAGCTGTTCCAGCGCCGCCATCCGCAGGCATACGCAGAATACCTCCATGGCCTTCTCCAGCTCCTCCACCAGCGGCAGGGAAGGCGCGATGCGGATGTTGCTGTCCTGCGGATCGACGCCATAGGGAAAGGTGGCGCCCGCGCCGGTCATGGTCACGCCGGCTTCCTTGCACAGCGCCAGCGTCCGTTTGGCCAGCCCCGGCAGGGTGTTCACGGATACGAAATAGCCTCCGGTGGGCTTTTGCCACGCGGCGATGCCCAGCGGTGCGATCTTCCGCTCCAGGCAGCGCAGCACACACCGGAACTTAGGCCGCAGTATGGCGGCGTGCTTCTGCATCAGCGCCAGCGTGTGTGCCTTATCCTGCAAAAACAGTACGTGGCGCAGTTGGTTGACCTTGTCGTAGGAGATCATTTGGATATCCATCAGCTTTTCCATATACGCCAGATTAGCCGTCGACGCGGCCATGACAGATATGCCCGCGCCGGGCAGGGTGATCTTGGAGGTGGAGGCGTACTCGAACACCATGTCCGGGTTCCCCGCCTCGCGGCAGAGGGTCAGTATGTCGTCAAAGGGCACGAACGGCCCCTCGAACTCATGCACGCAGTAGGCGTTGTCCCACATCAGCAGAAAGTCCGGCGCCGCGGGCTTCAGTGCGGCGATGCGCCGCACCGTTTCGGCGGAGTACACGATGCCGTCCGGATTGGAGTATTTGGGTACGCACCACATACCCTTCACGGCGGGATCCCGCACCAGCGTCTCCACCAGGTCCATATCCGGGCCGGTGGGCGTCATGGGCACGGTGATCATCTCCGCGCCGAAGGACTCTGTGATCTTGAAATGCCGGTCATAGCCGGGAGCCGGGCACAGCCATTTTACCTTGTCCAGCCGGCTCCAGGGTGCTTCGCTGTGGAGCAGTCCGTGGGTATATGCCTTGGCGATGGTGTCATACATCAGCGTCAGCGAGGCGCTGCCGCCGATGAAACATTCCTCTGCCCGGCAGCCCAGCAGCTCCGCGAACAGTTTTTTGGCACTGGGCAGACCGGACAGCTGCCCGTAGTTGCGGACATCCATGCCGTCCGCCTGGCACTGCACAGGGTCGTGCAGTATGGTCAATATGTCGGATACGGCGTCCAGCTGCGCCTTGCCGGGCTTGCCCCGCGCCATATTCAGCGCCAGCCCCAGTTCACGCAGGGCGTCGAACCGGGCGGAGACCTCTGCGTATTCCCGGCGCAGTGCCTCCGGGGAGAGGGAACGATAAGCGGTCGTCATGATCGTCACTCCTTACTCATTACTCATTGTTTGTGTGCTGCACCGCATAGTTCGCGGACAGAGGCGATGCCATTGCGGTGCAGATAGGAATCAAGGTCATGGATGATGTTGTGCATGGTCATGGGATCGTTGAAATTACAGGAGCCCACCTGTACGGCGGAAGCTCCGGCCATCAGGTATTCCACCGCGTCCCGCCATGAGGCAATGCCGCCGCAGGCGATGATCGGAATGTGCACGGTCTCATAGGCCTGCCACACCAGAAACATATTCATGGGTTTTACCGCCGGGCCGGACATACCGCCGGACAGATTTCCCAGGTAGGGTCGCCGTTTTTGTATGTCGATGGTCATAGCCCGGAAGGTGTTGGACAGCGTCAGCGCGTCCGCGCCGGCGTCCTCCGCCGCCCGGCAGCTTACCCGGATATCCGTCACATTGGGGGACAGCTTTGCGTACAGAGGCAGGGTGGTGCGCTGCCGCGTCTGACGTACCGTGTCGTACAGCAGCTGCGGGTCGGAGGAGAAAGGGAGTCCGCTGCCCACGTTGGGACAGGACAGGTTCATTTCCAGGGCGGCGATCCGGGGATCGTCGCCTACCAGTTCCACGATCTCGGCGTAGTGCACCGGCTCGGAGCCGGAGATGCTCAGGATGACCTGGGTGCCGATGTTCTCATACCGGGGCAATTCGTCCCGCAGAAAGGCCTCGATACCCACGGAGGGGATGCCCACACAGTTGAGCATTCCGCCGCAGACCTCGGCGATGCGGGGGCCGGGATTGCCGGGCCGCCGCAGGCGGTGAACGCTCTTGATCATAACCGCGCCCAGCTCACTGACGGGGAAGCAGTCGGCATTGTTTTCAAAATAATCATAGGTGCCGGAGGCGGGCATGACGGGGTTTTTGAACACCGCGCCGCCCAGCTCCACGGATAGATCAGTCAGGTAATTCACAACGGTGCAAAGGCGCGGCGAGAGGTGTACGCGCCTTCTCCTTTCCAGTGTATTTTGCGCGTCAGACAACTGATGTCCGCCGTAGGCGTCGGTACAGGACCAGTGCTACGATCAGGGAGATCAGGTCTACGACAGGCTGCACCAGCGCGCAGCCATACAGGGGGTATAGGCGGTCCAGCAGAAGCAGCAGCGGGATATCCAGCGAGCCCTTCCGCAGGATGGAGCAGATCAGGGATTCCCTGGTGCGTCCCATCGCCTGGAACTGTGTGATCATGGGGTGGCATATGGCCACGAAGGGCATACACAGCACCATTCTGCGTAAAAAGGCAGCGGCGTAAGCCACGGTCATATCATCCTGGATGAACAGCCGCGCCAGCTGCGGCGCGAACAACTCAAACACGATAACGCACGCCAGCGAGAAGCCCACGGTGATGCTGACGCCGAAGACAAAGCCCTGCCGCTGCCGTTCCCGGTCGCCGGAGGCATAGTTGTAGGACAGGAAGGGCAGCAGCCCCGCCGAGGTGCCCAGCGAAAAGTACAGCGGCAGATTGTCCAGCTTTTTCACGATACCGTAGGCCGCTACGGCCTCTACCGCGTATTTGGATACGAATAGGGACAGCACCGCTAACGACACCACCGTCAGCGCGTATTGCAGCGCGGAGGGAAAACCAATGGACAGTATCTCCCGGATATAAACGCCGGTACGCTTCAGATGGCATGGCCGCAGGGACAGCACCGTGCTGCTCCGCCGCAGCAGACACAGCAGAAAGAACAGCGTGCCTGCCGTGTTGGATATGGCGGTGGCCAGTCCAGCGCCGGCCGCGCCCATATTCATATACTGCGGCAGAATGAAAAACGGGTCCAACACGATGTTCAGCACGCCGCCCAGCGTCACGCCGGCGAAGGCCAGCGCGGCCCGGCCTTCGGCACGCAGCAGATTGGACAGCAGCAGGTTCAGTATCGTGCCCGCGCCGCCCCACAGCAGCGTCCAGCGGGCGTAGGCCGCGGCCACGGGATATACCTCCGCGTCCGCGCCGCAAAGAGAGAGCAGCGGGTGCAGAAACGACCCGCACAGCAGGCTGAATACCGCCGCGCTGGCCAGGCTCAGCCAGAAGGCGATGGCGGAGATGCGCCGTGCGCCGTCCATATCCCTGCGTCCCAGTGCGTGAGACACAGCGCTGGCGCCGCCGATGCCGAAGAGGTTGCTCACGGCAGTCATCATCAGGAAGGGGGGATAGGCTACCGTAACGGCGGCTGTCTGTATGGGTGCATTCAGCAGGCCCACAAAAAACGTGTCCGCCAGGTTGTACAGCAGCGCCACCATCTGTCCGGCGACGGTGGGCAGCATTTGCTGTAATACCGCCCGCCGGACGGGTGCTTTCTCGAAGATATAGATGCGTTTTTCCGTGGAAGACAAGGCGGCTTCCCCCTTTACCGGTGTGCTGCTATGTGATGTGTGTTCCATTATAGCACACGGTCCACGTCAAAAACAGGGCCACTTTTGCATACACGGACGTAGGATGCTTCACCGCTGTCCTTGTCGTGGGCGGTGCAGATGCAGCCCTTGCATGCGCCCACACCGCAGGCCATGTGCTCCTCCAGAGACACATAGGCCGGGAATCCGTATTGCGCGTGCAGCTGCTTCATGTGAGCAGCCAGACGATTGGAGCCGCAGGAATAAGCGGCGTCAAAGGGCAGCTGCGCCGCGTCTGCGGCAAAGGCGTCGGTAATGCGCTCATTCGGCGCGGTGGTGGTCCTCACCACGGCGCCCAGCGTGCGGAACAGCTCCTGGTGGAACAGATCGTCCTCACTCTTGGCGCTGAGATAGGCATAGACCTCCGTGCCTTGGGCGCGGAGCTGCTCCACCAGCGGGCGCAGCGGCGCAATGCCGATACCCCGGCCGATGACCGCTGCCCGGCGGCAGCTGCCGTCGATGGGGAAGCCCTTGCCCAGCGGTCCCAGCAGCTCCAGCGTGTCGCCGCCGCGCAGGTGCGACAGCAGCTCCGTTCCCCGCCCCACCACCTTGTACAGGAAGGTCAGTGTCCCCGCCTGCACATCGATATGGTCGATGCTGATGGGCCGCATAAGGAACGGGTCCTGCTCCCGCCAGCTCTTCAGCATATAGAATTGGCCCGGCGCGCTGGCGGCTGCCATCTCGGGAGCCAGGACCGTCAGTGTCATCACGCCGGGAACGACAACGTCCTGGGAACGGACGGATACAGTGTTGTACATGGTGTCCTCCTTGCAGAAGCTGTGCAGGCGGGATAGCCGCGCCTGCACAGCTTTTGCCGTTGTGTTCTGTCAGATCCGGCCGGTGATCAGGCCCAGCAGCGCCATACGCAGGTACATACCGTTGTGTGCCTGGCGGAAATAGGCCGCGCCGGGGTAGCTGTCCACCTCTGTGGCGATTTCATCCACACGGGGCAGCGGGTGCATGATGGTGATATCTTTCTTGGCGCACTTCAGCAGCTCGTTGTTGACGATATAGCTGCCCTTGCACCGCAGATAGGACTCCTCATCCGGGAAGCGCTCCCGCTGTACGCGGGTGACATACACGAAGTCGGACTGGGAAAGAGCCTCTTTCACATCGGAGGTCTCCACGATGTCGGCGCCCTTGGCGCGCAGGTCGTCAGTGATCTCCTTGGGCATTCTCAGCTCCTCGGGTGAGGCGAAGATCATCCGGTTGCCGAACTGCTGCATGAAGTAGCCCAAGCTGTGTACGGTGCGGCCATACTTCAGGTCGCCCAGGAAGGTGATGGTCTGGCCGCCGATGTGGCCCTTTTCCTTCCGCATGGTATAGATATCCAGCAGCGCCTGCGTGGGGTGCTGGCGGGCGCCGTCGCCGCCGTTGATCAGGGGATGCTGCGCGATCTCGGCGGCCTCGATGGCCGAACCGGCCACGGGATGCCGCATAACGATGGCGTCCACATAGCCGTCCACGGTGCGGATGGTGTCCTGCCATGTCTCACCCTTGGACTGGGAGGAGGCGGAGGCGCTGCCTAAGTCGATGGTGCTGGCGCCCATGCGCTGAATGGCGGAGTTGAAAGACAGCCGGGTCCGGGTGCTGGGCTCAAAGAACAGCGTGGCCACCAGCATACCTTCCATGTCTTTGATGGCCTCACCGCTTTTTACGCGCTTTTCATAGATCATGGCTGTGTCCATGATGTGGCACAGCTCCTGCGTGGTAAAGTCATAGCCGTTGATAATGTCGCGGCCCTTGAAATTGAAGTCCATGTTTATGTTCCTCCATATGTATGATTTCCGTTCCGCGGGCCTCTGTCAGCGGAGGGCCCGCCCTTCAGCCGCGTAAGATCACTGGATCTTCGGTGTCTGCCGCTTGCTCAGCGTCACAGCTGTGATGACACAGGCGGCCATCAGCACCACACCGATCACGTCCGTGAGCGCGCCGGGGATCATCAGCGTAATGGCCGCGCCCACCAGCACAAAGCGCAGGGGCATGGGCATCTTTGCGCCCAGCCAGCCGATCATGCCGCCGGCCAGGGCCACGCAGCCCAGCGAGGCGCTGAGGATAGCCAGCAGGATAGAGCCCAGAGAACCATACAGCAGCAGTTCCTGCCCGTACACAAAGATGTAAGGGATCAGGAAGGCCACCGAAGCCAGCTTCATGGCGTAAATGCCCGTTTTCATGGGCGAGCCGCCGGAGATACCGGCCGCCGCGTAGGTAGACAGAGCCACCGGCGGGGTGATGGTGGACATACAGCCGAAGTACAGGATAAACAGGTGTGCGGGCAGGGGATCCGCGCCCAGCTTGATCAGGGCGGGGGCGCCCAGCACCGCCAGCAGCAGATAGGCCGCCGTGGTGGGCAGGCCCATGCCCATGACCAGGGATACCAGCATGGTCATCACCAGCGCGATCATCAGGTTGCCCTGCGACACGGTGACGATCAGACCGGAGAGCTTGATGCCCAGGTTGGTCAGGGAGGTGATGCCCATGATGATACCGGCGCAGGCGCAGGCTGCCACAATGGGGCGCACCTGCTTGGCCACGTCGGTCACCACAGCACCAAAGTCCTTCAGGTGGAAGGCGGTGTCCTTCTTCACATAGCTCAGAGCGATGGTCAGGATGGCGGCATAGGCGCCGGCACGCAGTACGCTGTAACCGCAGATGATGAACACGATCAGCAGCGCGATAGGCAGCAGATAGTAGAAACCGGACTTGAACACCACCCCTACGCGTTCATACTGGGCATTGGGATCGGGGCGCAGGTTCAGCCGCTTGGCCTCGAAATACACGGCGATACCCACGGCAAAGAAGTACAGCAGCGCGGGCACAGCTGCGGCTTTAGCCACGGCGAAGTAGCTTACGCCGATCATCTCGGCCATCAGGAACGCCACGGAACCCATGACCGGCGGCAGGATCTGTCCGCCGTTGGAGGCCACTGCCTCCACCGCACCGGCGAAGTTCTTGTCATAGCCGTTGGCCTTCATCAGCGGAATGGTGAAGGTGCCGGTGGTCACGACGTTGGATACGCCGCTGCCGGAGATGGTGCCCATCAGGGCGCTGGAGGCCACGGCGGCCAGCGCGGGACCGCCGGTAACGCGCCCGGTGGCGGTCAGTGCCAGGTTCACGAAGAACTGGCCGGCGCCGCTTTTCTCCAGAAACGCGCCGAAGAGAATGAATATAAAGATAAATGTCGCACTGACACTCATTGCCGAACCGAAAACACCCTCGGTACCCAGATACAGGAACGAGATCAGGCGCTTGAATGTAAAGGCCTGGTGGCTCAGCGCACCGGGGATGAGATGGCCAAACAGGCCATAGAGCAGGAAGATCACGGAGATGGTGGGCAGCGCCCAGCCCAGGGACTCATATCCCATGATCAGGATTGCCACCAGCAGCAGCGCGCCGAAGATCATATCCAGCTCAGTGGTGATACCCAAGCGCCCCTGGATCTCCGCATAGTGCAGGCAGATGTAGAAGTTGGAGCCGGCGGAAGCCACCAGCCCGATAAAATTGATGATGATGTGAAAAACTTTCCCCTTCTCCTTGGGGTTTGCCATGTTGAACAGGAAGATGTAGCTGCTCGCCAGACCAAGGTGTATCGCCCGCTGGTATACGGCGGTCAAAACGCCGAACAGTGCAGTGTACGATTGAAACAGGGTCAGCAGAACGGCAATCACAAACGCGATCTTACTCAGTACATCGCTGAATTTTGACTTAGTTGCCATGTTCCGATCCTTTCGTTATTTCCGGAATGTGGGGCCGCACCGGACGGCGGGCCGAAGCCCGCCGTCCGATGGGACAGGGGGGAAAAGAGAGGGAAGATCAGTCAACAATGCCCATCTCGCGGTAGTACTGCAGGGCACCGGGGTGGATCTCCAGGTTGATGTTGGCAGCGTGGTCCAGGTTGATCTTGGCGGCCATCGCGTGGGAGGTAGAGATCACGTCCAGATTTTCATAGATGCCCTTCACGAACTGATAGGCGGCCTCGTTGCTGAGGCTGCTGTCACAGGCCAGCAGAGTGGGCATGGCCAGGGTGGTGGTGTCCTCGCTGGTGCAGGTGTACAGGCCAGCGGACAGGGTAGCGGTGCTGAAGTAGCTGTGCTGCTCGATCGCGGCCTTCTGATGCTCCTCGTCGATGCTCAGCAGCTTGAAGTTCTTGGTCACGGACAGCTCGGTCAGGGCGCTGTTGGGGGCGGCACTGAAGATGAACACGCAGTCCACATCGCCGTTCTTCAGGGCCTCAACGCCCTCGGCGATGCTCAGCTCAGAGCCCTTCACGTCCTTGTCGGTCAGACCATAGGTGCTCAGCACCGTCCAGCCCATGGTGGAGGCGGAGGAGGCGGGGGTGCCCACCACCACGCGCTTGCCGGCCAGATCTGCGATGCTGTTGATGCCGCTGTCAGCCAGCACGGCGATCTCCAGCACGCTGTCATACAGGTTGGCCAGGCCGTACAGCTCATACGCGGGCTCGGACGCAAAAGCATCCTCGGAATGGGTGGCGAAGTACGCGGTGTCGGAGTTCACGAAGCCGACATTGGCCGCGTGGGTGCCCAGCAGACGGGCGTTCTCCACGCCGCCATTGGTGACCTCGGAGGTAACGAACAGGTTGTTGTCCACGTTGGTCAGGGTGTCAGCGATGCTGACGCCGATGGGGTACCATGCACCGGAGGTGCCGCCGGTAGCGATCACCAGATCGGTGGCCTGTGTCAGCTCCATGCCGGTGGAGGGGTTGCTGTCATCGGTCTTGTCTTCGGTGTCATCCTTCTTCTCGCCGCAGGCGACGAGAGACAGGGCCATGACAAGCGCCAGCAGCAATGCAAATAGCTTTTTCATGTCTTTCTCCTTCATAATTTTGAATTTATAATCGCCCCATAAGGGGTAATTACCACGCTTGTTTTATACCAGTCTGGCCATCTCCGCCGCTGCGGCGTCAATGGCGTCCACAATAGCGTCGTAGCCTGTGCACCGGCACAGATTGCCCGAGATCGCCCGCCGTATCTTCTCCCGGGAGGGATGCGGGTCCTCGTGCAGCAGCGCTGTGGCACTCATGATCATGCCGGGCGTGCAGAAGCCGCACTGTACGGCAAAGTGGTCCACAAACGCCTGCTGTAGGGGGCTCAGTGCGCCGTCGTGTCCGGTCAGGCCCTCAATGGTCACCACCCGGCGGCCCTGTACCTGCCCAGCCATGACCATGCAGGAGGTCACCGCCCTGTCGTCCAGCAGCACCGTGCAGGCGCCGCATTCGCCGATGTCACAGCCCCGTTTGGTGCCGGTCAGGCGGCAGTAGTCCCGCAGCAATGTCAGCAGCGACACCGTCCCCGGTGCCTCCACGCAGACGGGCGCGCCGTTGAGCGTAAAACCTATCTTCATTGGTCCGCCTCCTCTCGGGTGCGGCGCAGTGTCCGCAGCAGCAGCAGCTCCGGGGCCACCGCCAGCTTGTAGCTGGCCGAGGCCCGCCGCCCGGCGGCCGCCACGATGGCCTGTGTTACCAGCTCTGCCGCCTGCATTTCCGCGGCAGGGGAGGGCTGTTCCCTCAAAAGCAGTGCTTCTGCTGCGTACAGCCGCCGCGGCGTGGGGAATACGGCGCCCAGCGCAAGGCGCAGTCCGGTCAGGCGCTGTCCCTCCCATCTGGCCGCGCAGCAGGCGCTGAGCCGGGAGATGGCCAGCGCATTGCGCCGTCCCACTTTTTCATAGGCCATGCGCCAGCTCGCCTCCGGCGGGGAAAAGCGCAGCGCCTCTATGTATTCGCCGGGACGCAGCAGGGTCTGTCCCGGTCCGGTGATGAAGGTATCCACCGGTATGTCCCGGCAGGTGCCCTCCGTGACGCTGTACAGCCGCACCTCCGCGTCCAGCATGGCCAGCACCGGCAGGGTGTCCGCTGCGGGGCTCCCATGTGCCACATTGCCGCCGATGGTGCCCAGATTTCGTATCTGAGGGGACCCCACCTGTGATGCGGCAAGGCACAGCACCGGCGCGTACTGCCGCAGCAGCGCGTTTCGTTCTATCTCGGCGAAGGTCGCCGCTGCCCCGACGGACAGCACGCCGTCCTCCGACACGATCCGGTGCAGCGCCGCTGCGCCGGATATGTCGATGAACACCGCCTCATGGTCATTTTCCCGGTTCTGCACCGGCATGATATCCGTGCCGCCGGCAATGCACCGGCTGTCGGGGTATTGTGCCATATAGGCCCGCAGTTCCGCGGGGCTGCCCGCTTGCAGAAACATAGCTACCTCTTTTTCTCGTCCAGTATGGCCCGTACCGTTTCCAGGTCCGCCGGCAGGGTGTCTATCCGTGCGCCCAGCGCCGCGGACATAGCGTTGGTGATGGCCGGCGCCACAATAGAGGTGGCCGGTTCGCCAATGCCGTGTACCAGCAGCGGCGGAACGCCGGCGCCTTCCTCCAGCAGCACCGTCCGCACGGGACACATATCCAGTGCTGTGGGCAGCAGATAGCTGTCCAGATCAGCGGCGCGTGTCACGCCGCCCGGTGTGTCGGCATTTTCCGTCAAGGCGTAGCCTACGCCCATGGATACACCGCCGCCTACTTGTCCCACCGTGGCAGCGTGGTTAATGATGCGGCCCATGTCGTGTACGGCCACAAAGTCGGTCACGTCGGCCTTTCCGGTGATGGGGTCTATCTCTACCTCAGCGCCGCAGGCGCCATAGGCGTAGGACATATAATTGCTGCCCCGGCATTTCTCTCTGTCCCAGAATGTCTTGGGGGCGGCCCACCAGCCGTGGGCGCGCATATCCCGTCCGGTATTCCGCAGGACCCCCACCGCCTCGGTGAAGGTCATCTGCTCGTCACCGCAGCGGACCAGCCCGTCCTCATATACGATGGGTCCGTCGAACCCCCGGTATTCCCACAGTGCGGTGTTGATCTGCTGCTTGGCCTCCTGTGCTGCCAGCCAGGCGGCGTTGCCCGCGGTGATGGTCCCCCGTGAGGCGGCGGTGGACCCGGAATCCACACAGTAGTCCGTGTCCGCCGGTGCGATGTGTATGCGTTCCGGCGGAAGCCCCAGCTCCCGGCCGATGATGGCCGTCAGCAGCGTGTGGCCGCCCTGGCCCACCTCGCTCAGTCCGGTGCTCACGTTCAGACTGCCGTCCGCGTTTAATACGATGGTCACGCCGGAGGTGTCCTGCACCGGTGTGCCCGCACCGTAGGACTCGCCCCGGTACAGGCAGGCGATGCCCCTGCCCACCAGCTTTCCGTTCCGGACAAAGGGCCGCAGGTCCTCGCCGAATTCCCGCCGCAGGCGTTCCAGGCACGCACCTGCGCTCACGTCGCGCATGGGCTGGCCGGAGCCGGATATGTCGCCGTCCCGCAGCAGGTTTTTCTCCCGGAAGGCCCAGGGCGTCATGCCCAGCTGCTGTGCCAGCTCGTCCATCACAGATTCGGTGGCGAAGTCGATCTGCGGCGAGCCGAAGCCACGCACACTGCCGGCATAGCAGTTGTTGGTATAGGCCGCTTTCATGCACACGTCCACGTGTTCCACCCGATAGGGCCCTGTGGCTTCGATACCGCTGCGCCATGTGGTGGTCTTGCTCTTGGACAGGTATGCGCCGCCGTCCACAAAGCCCCGCACCTCAATGGCGGTCAGTGTGCCGTCCCGCTTTGCGCCGGCCTTGTAGTAGATGTGAAAGGGATGCCGCTTTACACCCTCCAGCAGCGTCTCGCTGCTGCGCCATGTCATGCGGCAGGGCCGCCCGGTGTGCAGCGCCGCGATAGCGGCTCTTGCGGCCATAGCCCCGGCGTCGTCATCCTTGCCGCCGAAGGACCCGCCCATACCGGGCTGCGTCACCCGTACAGCGCTCATGGGCAGACCGCAGGCCGCCGCCACGATACGCCGGATGTTGAAGGGTGCCTTGCACGGGCAGTAGACCCGCAGCTCTCCGTCCTGAGGCGACACCACCACGCTCTCCGGCTCGATGGCCCCGGGGATCACCCGTTGGGTGCGGAACTCCCGTTCCACAATGATGTCCGCCTCGTCAAAGCCCTTTGCCGCCCGCCCCTTGCGGACGCGGTGCTCCAGTATCAGGTTTCCGTCGTCGTATAGCTTGGGCGCGTCCGGCAGCAGTGCTTCCTCCGGGTCGAATACCGCGGGCATGGGCTGGGCGTCATAGGTGACCAGCCGCGCCGCCCGGTCTGCCGCCTCCTGTGAGACAGCCGCGACCACGGCGATGCAATCGCCCCGGCTCCGTATAGTGTCATATACCATGATGGGCTTCTCATTGTCGCCCACATTTCGGCCCGGTATGTCCCGGGCGGTGTACACACCGGCCACGCCCTCCGCCGCCAGTGCCGCCGCGGTATGCACCGCCAGCAGTTTCCCATGGGGGAGGTCCGTGTGCACTGATTTTGTGTACAGTATACCGTCAAAGACGAGATCAGCCGCGTATTTCGTCCGCCCGGTCACCTTGTCCCGGGCGTCCACCCGCAGGATGTCCTGTTCGCGCTGTGCCACAGCGGCATACCTCCCCTCTGTGTTTCTTGTTTCCCGTTACGGCAGCAATTCCGCCGCCCAGTCCTCTGCCTGTGCCAGCGCTTGCTGCTCAATATGGGCGGCGGACCGCAGTCCCTGCTGGTCCAGACCGTCGTAATGTACGCCGCCCACGGCAGCCACGGCACAGCCGGCCACGGCGCTGAGCCGTTCTGCCAGCGCCCGCAGCAAGAATTCGTCCTTGTGCCCGCTGCGATTGAGAACGCTGCTGTCGGCGCTGTCCGCGCCGCTGCCTGTCAGGCTCTGCCGGTGTGTGGCCAGTACGACGCAGCCTACGTGAGCTGCCCCGCCGGTCACGGTCAGCAGCAGGTCGCCGCCCAGCCGTTCCAGCCGGTAGTGTATGGACAGTCCGCCGTCGCTCAGTGTTCGCTCCACCACACGCTCAGCCATTTCCGTTCCACCTGAACCTTTCCCCGCCGTCCAGACCCAGCAGCCGCAGCGTCCGGCTGACTGTCTGATCCACGATGTCGTCCACCGTCTGCGGCCGGCTGTAAAAGGCCGGTACCGGCGGCAGGATAATGCCGCCCATCAGCGTTACCGTCTCCATATTGCGGATGTGGCTCAAATTCAGCGGTGTTTCCCGTGTCAGCAGTATCAGCCGCCGCCGTTCCTTCAGCATCACATCTGCCGCCCGCACCAGCAGGCTGTCGTCATAGCCCATAGCGATGCCCGCTAGGGTCTTCATGCTGCATGGGGCGATGACCATGGCGTCCGCGCAGCTGGAACCGCTGGCCGCCTGTGCGGCCATATTGCGGTTGTCGTATACCCGGTCAGCCAGCGCCTTGACCTGCTCCACGGTGAGATCCGTTTCCAGCCGTATGGTCTCTGCACCCCAGTCGCTGAGTATCAGCTCTGTCTCCTGTCCCAGCGCCCGCAGTGCCTCCAGCAGCCGGATACCGTATATACAGCCCGTCGCACCGCTGATGCCCACTGCCACCATGTCCATTCCTCCCGTCTGTTTCGTACATTTTGCCCGCCCCGCGGGCATTACAGTGCCTCTGTGATCCGTATGATCGTCTCCGGCTCTGTGAAGTTGGCAGTGCCGATCTCCACGGCCTTTGCGCCGGCGGCCATGTATTCCTTTACGTCCGCGGCGCACACGATACCGCCGCAGCCCACCACATCGACAGCGACCTCCTGGGCCACCCGCCATGTCTGGAACACGGACAGAGGCCGTATGGCCGGGCCGGACAGTCCGCCCACCATGCTGCCCAGCCGTGAGCTGCCGTCCACCTGCAGGGCCATGCCCCAATAGGTGTTGGCGCATACCACCGCCTGCGCCCCGGCGTCCTGTGCCGTCCGCGCCGCATCTACGATGTCTCCGGCGCAGGGCGACAGCTTCGCCCACACCGGCAGCCGTCCGTCTGCGGCGGCACGGATGCGCTGCGCGCACTGCTCCAGATACGCCTTGCTTCCCAGTGTCCGGTATTCCTCGTAGGTGCAGTGGAGGTTCACCTCCACGCCGGCCACTGCCGGCAGCTCCGCCAATGCGTCCGCCATACGCCGTATTTCCTCCGGTGTGCCGGTGACGCTGGCAATAATGGGCACGTCATAGCCCACCAGTCCCTTGTAAAATACCTGCGTGAATTTCTCATATCCGGGGTTTTGCATCCCCACGCAGTTCAGCAGCCCCGAGGGCGTCTCCCACAGCCGGGGCGCCTCCGCGCCACGCCGGGGTTTGACGGTCATCGTGCGTGTCACCAGCCCGCCCAGACGGTGCAGGTCGATATAGTCCGCATAGGAGGAGCCGAAGCCCATCGTGCCCGCCGCGTTCAGCAGCGGCGAATGCAGCGTCACGCCGCCCACTGTGATGTTATCCATGAAAGATCACCTCACCCATCGGGAATACCGGTCCGTCCACGCAGACTTTTTTGTACAGCACGCCGCCGTCGGCTTTCCGCATGGGGAAGCCGCAGCCGGAGCACGCGCCGATGCCGCAGGCCATGCGTTCCTCCAGAGACACATAGCCCTCCGCGCCGTTTTGTGCGGCCCACTGCTGCACCTTAGCCAGCATGGCCGTCGGCCCGCAGGCGTACACGACGCCTGCCGCTGTTTCCGGCAGGATATCCGTTACCAGGCGGCCTTCGCTCTCATAGGCGGTGTGTACTGTCCCGTAGGTCCGCAGCGTCTTTCCGCACAGGTCATGGGCCGCGTCGCGGCAGCCCAGATACACGGTCACAGCCGATCCTGCATCATGCAGTGCCCGGGCCAGCATACACAGGGGCGCCGCCCCCATGCCGCCGGCTACCAGTATCGCCTGCTCGCCCTCCACGGGGAACGGCGTGCCGATGGGGCCCATCACGTCCAGGGCTTGGCCCACCCGCACGGCGGACAGCAGATCGGTGCCTGTGCCCACCACCCGATAGAGCAGTGTCAGCGTGCCGCCGATGCTGTCGGCTTCGCAGATGCTGATGGGCCGCCGCAGCAGCGGTGCGGTGCCGCTGCCCACCCGGATAAACACGAATTGTCCCGGCCGGCAGCGCTGTGCGATCACCGGTGCGTGGAGTGTCATTTTATAGTAGCCGTCCAGAATACGGCTGTTTTCCCGTACGGTGGCCATTTCACGAGTCCTGTCAGACATATTCCGCCTCCTGCGGCTTACTTCCGCCGCTTATCCATAAAGTCCCGCAGCATTTCCTCGATATACGGTGCGTCCTGTCCGGGTGTGAACACAGGGGCGAACGCCTCCTTGTCCTCCAGCGGCGCGGTGGCGTCGATGCCCATCTTGGACGACGCACGGGGATACGGCGCGGAGGGATCCAGCGTGGGGCTGTACATCACCGGCAGTATCATCACATCCCGGTCCGCCTGCATACGGGTGTTGATAGCCCATTCCACCTGCTGCATATCATGTACGTCGATATCCTCGTCCACCACCACACACAGCTTGATGCCGATGTTGGCCGCCAGAAGGGCGGTCATCACGTTCCGCGGCTCATAGGGGTGGCGCTTCTTGATGGACACCACGCAGTGGTGGCGGCTGGTGCCGCCGGAGGTCAGGCAGATGTCGTGGATGTCCGGGCAGATCTTGTACGCCTCGCGGTAAGCCAGCGCTGTGGCCGCCAGATCCATCATCCAGTGGTTTTCCGTCATGGGCATACCGGTATAGGCATTCTGGAAAATGGCATCCTTCCGCATGGTGATGGCGGTGATCTCCACCACCGGGGCTTTGCGTACCTCGCTGTACGTGCCGGGATACTCACCGAAGGGACCGTCGTCCTCCCGCAGACCGGGCAGGGTGCGTCCCTCGATAACGATCTCCGCGGTGGCAGGCACCTCTACGTCGATGGTCTTGCACTTGACCATCTTCACCGCCTCGCCCCGCAGGCCGCCGGCCATGCCCATCTCATCGGTGCCCAGTGCCGGCCGGCACTGTGACGCGATGGCGATGATGGGGTCGCCGCCGATGACCGTGGCGATCTCCGTGCCCTTTCCGTTGTCCTCGTTGCGTTCGATAATGGTACCCAGATGCCGTCCCTTGGGGGCAAAGCAGGTCATGTGGTTCTTGTCCAGCAGCAGCATCCGGTGCATGGAGGAGTTCCGTACGCCGGTGATGGGGTCGTTGGCCATCTGCACGCCGGCGGTGATATACGGCCCCAGGTCCTTCTCGAAGTTCGTCAGGATGGGCAGCTTGTACAGGTCCACCGCGTCGCCGGTCAGCACCACCTCGTGCACAGGAGCCTCGTCGTCACCCACCGTTACCGGCGGGATAAACTTGTTCTCGTGGGCCACGTATTCCTTAATGACGCTCTTTGTATCGTCGCCCAGACCCAGTGCCAGATGCACTCTCTCGCGGGTGCCGTACAGGCCGGACAGCACCGGCATATCGTAGCCCTCCACATTGGTGAAGAGCAGCGCCGGACCACCCATGTCCGATGCCTTGCGCGTAAAGGCGCATATCTCGTGTACCGGGCTGACCTTCTTGTCGATGACCATCAGGTCGCCCCGCTTCTTCAGCTCCTCCAGAAATTCCCGCATATCGTTGTAATGTGCCATATGACTGTCGCTCCTTCCGTTCTGTCTGTGGCTATCGCGCCGTCCGTCGTCTGCGGGCCGCGCTGTTGCGTATGATGTTGTCCACGGTGTTTCGCCCCTGCTGGCATGGATGAGGGAGACTGTGTCCGTCTACTGTGTACAGTATACATTACAGTGTACACCACGATTTTTTTCCCGCGCCAGGGGAGGGGGGAGGCGGCGGAATGCCGGCCGCCGAAAAAATGATGCTACAGTTTACACGTTGGCCCGGGCAAAGTCAATAACCGGGCCATAGCGGTTTCACATCACTGCTATTTGTTGAAATGATACATTTCACAATAAGAAAGTTCATGTGCCATTTATACGACACTATTGTCTAAGGAAAGGCAATGCTTTGGACAGGCCGCCGCACACAGGCCGCATTCCCGGCACCGCCGGTCAGATACCCGCCATTGCTTGGTCTGCCGGTCCACGGACAGCGCGCCATAGGGACATTTCTTCGCGCACAGGCCGCAGAATACGCAGCCCTCCGTGGTGTGCAGCCGCCGTATGCCGCCCTCTGCCTTTACGGGGCGGTAGGGCAGGTCATGGATGTCCAGTCCCGTGGCATCGCATACCGCATTGATGATGGCCGGTGCGCTGGGTACCACCGCGCACTCTGAAATGCTCTTGGCGCCGTAGGGCCCGGTAGGTTCGCCCTCTTCGATAAAATCCGTCTGCAAACGGGGCATTTCCGTGGCCCGGAAGGGCCGGTAACTGTGCAGGCTGCTGTCTCGCAGCTGTCCTGCCGCGTCAAAGGTCAGTTCCTCCCGGAGCGCGTAGCCCAGTCCCATCTGTATGCCGCCCTCCAGCTGTCCCTCGATGCCCATCCGGTTCATCACCCGTCCCACATCGTGTACAGCGATGTAGTCCGTCACCGTCACCGCGCCGGTGGCCTTTTCCACCTTTACCCGCGCCATATGTACGCCGTAGGACCCGGGGGTGTGTGCCGATGCGTGGGTGGCCACACCGAATATCTCATGCTTTTGTACGCTCTGGGCGTAGTTCATTACCTCCGCCAGCGAGGCGCTGCTGCCCTCCGGCAGCCACGCCCGTCCGTCGTGCAGAGAGATGTCCTCCGCCTGGCCGTCCAACAGTCCGGCGGCGGCGCACCGCAGCTGTGCCGCCGCGTCCTCCGCGGCCTTCTGCACCGCGCCGCAGCTGACATACACGCCCCGACTGGAAAAGTCGCCCAGGTTCCACCCGCACACATCCGTGTCCGAGGCCACGCAGGCCACCTGTTCCGGCGGGATGCCCAGCGTCTCCGCCACGACCTGTATCTGCACCATCAGCTGTCCGTTGCCCATATCGTGGGTGCCGGAGTGCAGCACGCAGGTGCCGTCATCGTTCATCTTGACCACCATGCAGTTCTGGTCGATCTGCGAGCCGAAGGCCCCGCTGCCGTGCAGTCCCATGGCCCAGCCCTCGCCGATGAGGTACTTTCCGTCCTCATCGTCCATGTCCGGCCAGTTCTGCCGCAGTGCCATGGCCCGGCGCACGCAGTCCTTGGGCCGGGGGTTGCCGATGGGGTGCCCCGCGAACAGGTCGCTGTCCTCCGGATCCACCAGATTTTTCATCTGTAATTCCGTGTAGTTCATCCCAAGCGCGCCGGCGATCTTATACAACTGCCGTTCCATGGCAAAGAATACCTGCGGCGAGCCGTAGCCCCGCATGGCCCCCGCCACCGGCGTGTTGGTATATACGGGTATGCCCACAAAGCGCATATTCGGTGTTTTGTAGCCCTTGAACACCTTGGCGCTCATGGCGCCGATCACGTTCCCTGCGCTGGAGGCATATGCTCCAGTGTTGGTGATGGCCGTGATCTCCTGTGCCACGATGGTGCCGTCGTTTTTCACGCCGGTCTTCACCGTGATGACGCTGGCATGCCGCACCCGGGTGGATACCATGCACTCCCGCCGTGTGGCGGTGAATTTCACCGGCCTGCGGCACAGCATCGCCAGCGCTGCGGGGATCAGCTCCACCGAGGACTCCATCTTTCCGCCGAATGCGCCGCCCATGGTGGGGCTTACCACCCGTACCTTGCTCAGCGGCAGGCCGAATATCCGGCTCAATACGATCCGTTCGCCAAAGGTGTTCTGATACGGCGCGGTGACGGTCAGCCGCCCCTGCGCGTCCACCTCCGCGATGGCGGTGTGGGGCTCGATGGCGCAGTGGTGCACCGCCGGCGTGCGGTAGGTGTCTTCAAACACCCGGTCCGCCTCCTGAAAACCCTTCGCCACGTCTCCCGTGTTTTTCTCGATCCGCAGCGCGATGTTGCTGCTGCCATGCAGGGGATAGGCGTCCTCCCGCATGGCTTCCAGCGAATCCGTCACCACCGGCAGCGGCTCGTATTCTACCTCGATCAGGTCGATGGCCGCCTGGGCGATATCCTCTGTCTCTGCCGCCACCGCCGCCACCCGGTCGCCCACAAAGCGCACCGTGTCGTCAAAAATGCGCTCCGTCTCGATAGGCGCCGGCGCCTGCATATAAAACCGCGTGGTGCTGTTGAACCGCGTCTGCGGTGTGTTCTGATAGGTAGCCACTGCCCACACGCCGGGCAGCGCCTCTGCCGCTGTGGTGTCGATGCGCTTGATCCGCGCGTGTGCTATCGGCGAGAAAAGCGCCTTGGCGTACAGCATCCGCGGCATGGTCATGTCGTCCACATACAGCAGCTCCCCTGTTGCCTTGGCCGCCGCGTCCTGCACTGGGTAGCTCTTTCCGATGTACGTCAGCTCCTTCACCGGTCCTGCGCCTCCAGCCGCCGCGCCGCCTCCCGGACGGCCTCCTCGATCTTGTAGTAGCCGGTACAGCGGCACAGATTCGGTGCCAGCGCCTCCCGTATCTCCTCGTCACTGGGGTGCAGTGTCTTGTCCAGCAGTGCCTTGGCGCTCATCACCATTCCCGGCGTGCAGAAGCCGCACTGGACGGCTCCGCAGTCGATAAACGCCTGCTGTATGGGGTGCAGCTGTCCGTTCCGGCTCAGCCCCTCTATGGTCTCCAACCGATGTCCCGCCGCATCCTTAATAGGTACCTTGCAGGCATTCACCGCCGTGCCGTCCAGTATCACGCGGCAGGCGCCGCAGTCGCCGGAGGAGCATCCGTTTTTCGCGCCGGTCAGGCCCAGCGTCTCCCGCAGTACCCGCAGCAGCGTCCACTGGGGCGGCACGCATACCGTGCGGAGCACGCCGTTTATATATAATGAGAAGTTCTCCATGTGCCGTCCTCCGCTTCTGCCGCCCGGCGTTATCCGCCCATGTCCGAACCGGCTGTATCTGTCTGCCCCGGCATGCTGTGTCCCGGGCAGGGGCCGCCGGTCATGGTATACAGCGCAGACTCTGTTTCTGCGTGTATTCGGATTGGATACTGTATACAGTATTCTTTGCGTACATATTTTACTCGCATTTCACCCCGCCGTCAATAGAAGTGCAGCATTTCTGCCCTTAGCACAAAAATAAACCCCACTTTTTTGACAATTATGACAAATCATACCCGCCCCACCCGCAGCCCTCAAGCCTTCCCCTCGAGGGGTTCGCGGTGTTGAAAGACACGCCGGTGGCCTGTCAGACCCGCGAACCGACCCGCAGGGAGACAGGTGGCGCGCAGCGCCGGATGAGGTGTAGCCGCGCAGCGGCCATTCCCCCACACCCCAATTCCCATTTCCTGTCAAACTCTCCTGTTTTCCATTCCCGGTAACAGAAAAAATATGTAAAATTCTCATAAAAAGGCTGGACAAACGGTGCAGCTGTGCTATAATTTGACTATCCGCAGAGGTACCTCTGCATTGGCGTTTTAACCCCCATTAAAACGAGTGTGTCTGCGGAAATCTGAACACCGGGGTATGTGATATGAAAAAGGTATTGAGTTTGGTACTGGCGCTGGTCATGGCGCTGGGCCTGTGTAGCGTCAGCTGGGCGGCAGATGAGTCATATTATGCGGAAATCGGCAGTGAAAAATTTGAGACGCTGCAGGCAGCGGTAAATGCGGTGGAGGATGGCAAAGAAACGACAATCAAGCTCATCGATAATATTTCAAATTTGAGCACGGATGCTATTGTAACAATCCCGGCTGGAAAAGTAATTGTGTTGGATATGAACGATCACAGCATTACGGTGTCAACGGACTTCACGGGCCGCCCCATCGTGAACGGGGGAACACTGACGGTCAGGGGGAATGGAACTATCGACAGTTCCGCATCTGAAACCGGCGGCTACGGTGCGATCAACAATACGGGTACACTGCACATCATTGATGGTACGTATAGTGGTTCACTGAAGGCAAGCGGTGCTGCTATACGCAATACGGGTGCAAGTGCGGTACTGGTGGTTGAAAACGGCTTGTTTGAGAAAGCGACATGTGCGGTTTACAATGAAGGTAGTGCGACCATTAACGGCGGTAAATTTATAGGGACGTCTTGCAGCAGTTGCGATTCAAATATATGGTCGTACACGGTAAGGAATGCTGCGGTGAATGCGGTGATGGAAATCAACGGCGGTGAGGTCATAGGCACACAGGGTGCTGTGGGTGCGGCTGTTGGAAAACTCACGGTGAATAACGGTTCCTTTAAGACCGTTGATTGTGCGAATAAACATGGTGCCATTTTCTATGCGCTTTATGCGGCTGGTGAGGTCGGCAAAGTAGAGACGATCATTAATGGTGGAACATTTGAGACAGAGGGGAAATACACAGCAGTTTTGATCGGTAACGATAATAAAAACGGAGATGGCGGTATCAATGCGAAATCTACGGCGCAGATCAATGGCGGTACGTTTATTGCGCCCAATAACGTTCCGGCGGTTAAGAAAGCAACAGAAACCGGGGATCTGAGTTTAAGCGGAGGTACTTTTTCCAGCGACGTGAAGGATCTTACCCAGGAGACAACGCCGATTGCCACCACTGGCACTGGTGAGAGTACCAAATTCCATGTCGGCAGTGACTCCATCGTGGAGGCTGCCAAGGAAACCAAGGACATCACCGTGGTGCAGGGCACATCCATCTCCGGCCTGCCCAATGATACCAAAGTGACAAATGGTACCGGCGGCGAAATAACAGTCAACGGGAACAAGGTGGAAAAGGATAAGACCTACACCGTCCCCGC
>ERZ1026884.70-NODE-70-length-67327-cov-13.573270_pt1 | contig 67327 bp, 53 predicted proteins | sample MGYA00380172_ERZ1026884 | MGnify/ENA primary metagenome ERZ1026884 (study PRJEB33269, sample SAMEA4719808) | human gut metagenome | biome: human-associated habitat; feature: organic feature; material: feces | place: Cameroon | collected 2013-10 ... | reverse complement strand
CGATGGGGAGCCAAGAACGTTCTGCCGCTTAACTTAATAGCATTACCCGCAAGGGAAGGCTGACGATACGGGAATGCCGTTATCTAAAATGCGGCGAAGCCGCCACCTGAACCCTTTGAACCCTTGGAACCTTCTGAACCCGCTGAACCCATCAATAAAAAAAGGTTGTAGACAAAGTCTACAACCTTTTTTTATTTCAGCATGGCCTTCCATTCTTCGGGGTAATCGCCGCGGTATTCGACGACTTCCTCGAGCGGCTTTCTGGGCATCGGCTTGACTTCCTTGTCGGTGTAGCCGAAAGCGATGGCAGCGACCATCTCCCCCTCTTCGCCGAGCCATTCCTTCAGCTCATCGTAAGCGAAGAAGACATTGCAGGTCCAGAGACTGCCGATGTCATGCGCCGTCGCTTCGAGGCACATGTTCTGGATCGCTGCGCTGATGGACTGGATGTCAGCGAGCTCCATCATGTACTGGTCGCTGGGGTAGGACTTGCGGTAGTCATTGCCCTTGGTATTGATGACAAAGACGATGACCGGCGCCTGTTCGAGCACGCGCGCGGTGTAGATGGCAGACGGGATGAATTTCTCATAGCCCTTGCTGAAAATGGCCGTCTCGTCGCCCTTGCGGTTTCTCATGATGCCTTCCTTCAGGCGTTTGACCATGGCTTTGCGTTCCTGTCCGCGGATGACGATGAATTTCCACGGCTGGGCATTCTTTTCGGATGGCGCCCAAAGTCCGGCAGTCAGGATCTCATCCAGATCTTCCTGCGGGATCGGCTTCTGCAGGAAATGACGGATGCTTCTTCTTTTGACGATTTCTTCTATCACTCTGTGGTTCTCCTCTATCTATGATAAAACAACATAGAATTTATTATATGTAATTCGCAGAAAGAAATCAAGAAGAAAGTAGACCGGAAGTCGAGAAAGGGGGTATCAGGTTGAGCGGGTTCAGGGTTCAAGGTTGTAGTGGCGGCTTTGCCGCAGTATAAATAATGGCGATGCCAGAAAGTGGGATTCAAGTCCCCAGTTCCCAGTCATCAGTCACTGATACTGCCCGATCGCCTGCTGCATTTTTTCGGCGCTGTCCATGAGGTGATCGGCTTTGTCCATGAGCGCATCCATGCGGGGGTCTTTGCGTTCGGTGACGGTCGCTCCGCTTGCAAGGGTGCCGGCAGACAGATCTCCGCCCGAGATCTTGACATAGGTGTCACCGATGAGTCCGGAAGTTGTGATGGAGAATGCCGCGTCCTTGGGGATCGCCGCTTTCCGATCGATCTCAAGGTGAAGGACGGCCCTACCTTCTTCGATGGTGATGGCTTTCAGCCGCCCGACCTTGACGCCGGCGTGGAGCACGGAAGCCCCCGGCGTGATGCCCTGCGCATCATCAAAGACAGCATAGACGGGGAAGGTGGTCGGGAAGAGGCGCTCCATCGGATGCAGAAGGAGGGCAGCGATGCCGATCGCAAGGAAGAGGAGAAGGGCGGTCATGCCGATCTTGGTTTCTTTGGTCATGATGGAAATCCTTTTTGGCGAAATAGTGAGGTTGGCGAGGGTGAGACCTTGGGGCGTGCCGTCCCTTGATTACGTTTGAAAGCCTCGATTGAATGAGAAATTAGAAATGAGAAATGCGAAATGGTGGTGCGGCGCATAAAAACAGGGAAGCGCCGCGGAGGTTTGAAACTAGCGGTTTTCTCGTATCGCAAACCTAATCCCTAGCCACTTATCACTAAAGGTTCAGCGGGTTCAATGGGTTCAGGTGGCGGCTTCGCCGCGTACATATGGGGCGATGCCCGAAAGTTTCTTGGGGAGCGGGTTTCCCGTTTGGGTTTCCTGTCATCGACTACCTGAACGCGAATGAAAAAGATTTCTCGCTGGCGCTCGAAATGACGATACGAGAGAGTCCCTAGTCCCTAATCCCTAGCCACTAGTCCCCAGTCACAAGTCACTAGTCACTGCTATCCCATTCTCCTCATTATACCCTCTTTCTTCTTCTTATGCTAAAATAGGATGGAATGGCAAAAGAACTTTTGCCATTTGGTATAATCGTTTCGGCTCGGGACAGTGTCTGTTCACGGGTCAGGTGAATTCTATATCGCCAGAGATATAGAAAGCGCAGCATAGAATTTGAATGAGACATAAGAAATGCGAGAGGAAGGAGCGGCGCAAAGGAATGGATAAAGCGCCGTTTTTGTGAAAACGGGCAAGTGACCGGGTGTCTCAGCCGCTCCTCATTCGCAGGCTCTCAAAGCCTTCTATGCGGCCAACGAAAGAAGGATGCATATGGCAAACATGTACATGAATGATTCGTATTCAGCGGTCCGTCAGGCGGATGGCAAGGTGCTCGGGCGGGTGCGCGCTGTGGTGAAGAGTGCGACGCCGCAGGCGGGGGTGAAGGATTTCCGTTTCTTCGTGGATCCTGTCTCGCCGGTGCCGAGAGGTTTCGAGGATGGAGAGAAATTCGGCTTCACGGGCTTCATGAGCCGTATCGGATTCGGATACAATTCATTTGCCGATGAGGAGTCGGCGCTGGCAAATCTGGAGTCCGTTTTCGGGGATTGCTTCGTGTCGTTTACACCGTCACTCCGCAATAACAGGTACTTTGTGCTGGATGATATGGTGAAGGAGCAGGGGACGCCCTTCATGGAGGAGGACCGGAATTATTATCCGGTGCCGGCTTTCGGCACGGAGGAGGCACCGGTCTTTGATGGGGATATCAATAAGTTCTGTCATCATCTGCTGACGGATCGGCCGCTGCCGGGGCTGTCGAAGCGTTACTGGAATAATGATGTGTCGCCTCGTCTCATTGTGGCGGCGACGCGCAATTATGAGAATAAGATCGGGCCGTGGGTGGTCTTTGCGCCGCTGTATGATGAGGCCTTCGATTCCCGCGTGATCGGGGAGGGCGGAGCGTATTTCCGTGTGAAGAACCGCGGCCAGCTGGGATATGCGGTGGTGGACGGACAGAATTCGGAGCTGTCCTCGCACATCCTTCGCTGCGCGGAGAGTCCGCTCTGGTTCGTACCGGAGGTATTTTTGGCGGATCTTAGGCTGAATCTGAAGCCGGTGCCGCGGGATGCAGACCTCTTGAGGGACTGCGGGGTCGCGGTGAATCCCTTCGCGGATGAGGCGGAGGAGGAAGAGCCTGTCCATGAGGCGCGTGAGCAGATGACGCAGAGGGCGCTCGATGATCTGGTGCAGAGCCTTGGCATCGGCGCTTCGGGCGAAGAGGCGTATGCGCCGAGAAGAAACCGGCGGGATCTTCGTCCCATACACGAGGCAGAGGCTGTGGAGAAGGCGCCGGTCTCTGCGGAGATCCATCAGGAGCCGGCAGCGCCGGAAAAAGAGCTGCCGAAGCCGTTCACGGAGGGAGATCTCCTCGCTCGCCTGAAGGAGGCGGCGGAAAATGACGGCCTCCTCTATGCAGAGAAGGATCTGTTCCATTTTCATATCTCCATGAAGTCGTCCCGCCTGGTCATCCTCGCCGGGAAAAGCGGGATCGGCAAGTCCGGGCTGGTGCGTCTCTACGGGCGTGCGCTGGGACTTCCCGAGTCGCAGGTGCGTTTCTTGCCGGTCCGTCCGTCATGGATGGATGACGGGGATGTCCTGGGCTATGTGGATATGAAAAATATGGTGTACCGCAGTGCAGATACAGGGCTCGCCGAGCTTCTGATCGATGCGGCGGCGCATCCGGAGAAGCAGTACATCGTCTGCTTCGATGAGATGAATCTGGCACGTGTGGAGCATTATTTCGCACAGTTCATTTCCGTGCTGGAGAAAGAGGATCATCCGATGATCCGTTTGTACAATCCATCGCTCGCCCCGCGCCTCTACAACAGTGAGAAGTATCCGCCGGAGATCCCGGTGGGGAGGAATGTGCTCTTCACGGGGACGGTGAATGTGGATGAGTCCACCTGCCATTTCTCGGATAAGATCCTCGATCGTGCGAATGTGATCACGCTCAGCCAGTGCCATTTCCGTGACCTGCTGAAGCTTTCGCCGCAAGAGAGAAAGGTGTACAAGGAGATCACGGCCGAGGAGTATGATGATTTCCGCGTGAAGGAGGGCATGGGTCTCAATGATCAGGAGCTCGAGCTGCTGGATGCGCTGAATGATGCCTTCACGAAGAGCGGCATGCCGTATGGCATCGGCTTCCGCGTGGCGCAGCAGATGGGACGCTATCTGGAGAATATTCCCGAGGAGGCGGGGATTAGCCGCGGAGAAGGGCTCGATGCCCAGCTCGTGCAGCGCGTCTTCACGAAGCTTCGCGGCTCTGCCGATCAGCTGTCCGCCCTTCTTTCTCTCTCGGACAAAAATACGGCGGAGGGGCTGCTGCCGGCTATCCTTGTACGTTTCAAGGCGCTCTCGGATTTTCAGGAGTCACAGGCCGTGCTGAAACGGAAAGCCGGGGAGCTGAAGCTCTATGACTACACCATGTAAGCTGCCATTCAGCGTGGCACTCGGCAAGCGGGAGGCGATGCGCTCCTTCACCCGCTTTACCACGCACCCGGAGGAGCTCAAGGATGCGCCGCCTGCGTGGCGCTTCACGGAGAATCAAGATCTCTACCTGCGCTTTGAGGCGCCGATGGATTTCCGCTTCACCATGGACGGGCTCGACATCGTGACGCTTCCCGGCGAGGACCGCTATGACGGAGAGACCTGGGTGCGCCCGCGGCGCGCCTGGGATACGCTCCTCTTCAAGGGAGAGGATTTTCCCTTAGTCCCCGGCTACTATGTCCTGACCGTCACCGGGCGCGGCGAGACGTGGTACAGCCTTCTGGAGATCACGCCCCGCTACATGGGCAAGCAGAGCTGGCAGGATATGGGCGAGGAGCTCTTGGAGGAGATCAAGCATCTGTCCTTCGATTTCATGAAAAAGAGCATCCACATGTCGCGCACGCTGGATATCAATCCAGACCTCCTGCTGCGTTTCTATACCATCAGCGACAATTCCCGCATGGTGCTTCATGTGCTCGGCGAGCTTGCCCGCACGGCGAATGGCCGCCTCGTGCGTCGGAAGAAGCCGGCCCGCACCGCCGGCGTCTCTCCGGCGGCATCGCACATCCCGCCCCAGTCCCTGCGCCCTTCGGCCGGGCAGCATCTGCTCTATACGGAGATCACCTACGACGTCGCGGAGAACCGTTTTGCCAAAGCCATTCTGCTTCGTCTCGCGAAGAATCTGCGGGATTTCGTCAGTGAGGTCGATGGCTTCATCGCGCGCCTCGATGCCAGATGTCAGGCGCTCCTGCCGTACACGCAGAATCAGGAGTACAGAAGAGGCGAGGCGGCGCTCGTCAAATTCCGCGACTATCGGAAACAGGCGCTCGCCATTCTTCGAGACATCGAGCGCGTCACCCGCGCGGCATGGTTCGAAGAAGCCGGCAGCCGGATGCCGCCCCTCATCCCGATGACCGTTCTCTGTGATCCGCGCTACTCGCTCCTCTACCACCTCCATCGGCATCTGGAGACGCCTGCCGACAGCTACTCTGTCGCTGATTTTTACCAGTTCCAGTGGAAACGGACGGATAAGCTCTACGAGCTCTGGGGATTTCTCCAATTCATCAAAGCGCTCTCCTCGCTGGGCTGGGAGATGGAGGAGGGCATGTCCGTCATCAGGGAGGACGGCCGCTACCGTCTCTCCTCGCTGGAGTCCGGTGCCGTCATCAGCATGAAGAAGGGCGAAGAGGAGATCCGCCTCACCTACGATGGCATCATCCCCGCTGCGTCTGCCGATACAGACCGCATGACTGCGCCGCTCTATACCAATAATGCCCACCGCCAGCCCGATCTTCGCATGGACTGCTATAGAGGGGAGATGTACTGCGGCTCTCTGGTTGTCGACTTCAAGTACCGTGACATGCTCTTCCTATGGAACGATGAAAACCGCGGCGAGGGCCTGCGCCGCCAGTTCAACGGCTACCGTGATATGAATACAAAATTCTACCGGGACATGGATGAGGCCAGCTCCCTCCGCGACAGCCGTCCTGTCAAGGAGGTCTGGGCAGTCTTTCCAAGGGAGGTCCCCGGCAGCAGCGATGAGGACTACAGCCTGAGATTCATCCCCCTCTCACCGGGCAGCGAAAGCCGCCTCCCTCAGCTTCTGGAGGACTATCTGAGATCATTGGGGCTGGGCGGCGACTAGTGGCTGGTGACTGGTAGCTAGGGATGAGTAGCTAGGGATTAGGTTTGCGATACGAGAAAACCGCTAGTTTCAAATCTCCGCGGCGCTTCCCTGTTTTTATGCGCCGCACCACCATTTCGCATTTCTCATTTCTAGTTTCTCATTCAATCGAGGCTTTCAAACGTAATCAAGGGGCGAGCCGCCCCCAGGGCTAACCCTGAACCCTTTGAATCCCGTAGTTTGAAAGCAGGGATGAGTGGTTTCGAGTGGCTGGTGACTGCTTACTACCTTCGGGTATCGCCCTTTATAAAAATCGGCGCTCGGGTGCTTTCATAAATCGCCCGCTTGAGACGCTCCTTCCCGCTCTCTTTTATACCGCCAGTGCCCTATCCGCCCCTTCGGGGCACCTTCCCCTCGAGGGGAAGGCTGACGATACGGGAATACCGTCATCTAAAATGCGGCGAAGCCGCCACCTGAACCCTTTGAACCCTTTGAATCCTTAGAACCTTTTTGAACCCTGAACCCTGATAGGAGCATCTATGACCATTTACGGACCCCATAAAGCCTCTCTCAAAGCTGTCATGGACGGCTTTGCGCGGGGCATCCGCGCCTACAGCGAGGCAGAAAAAGAGAAGACGGGAGAGATGCTTTACGAGCATCTCTCGTATCGCCTGAAAGCAGAAGACAGCATGAAGGAGAAGCTCATGCGGAAAGGATTTCCCCTCACTGCTGAATCTGCCTTCTATGCCGTGAAGGACGCCATCGGATTCCGCATGGTGTGCCGTTTCGTGGATGACATTTATGAAAATGTTTCCCGCTTGAAGGCTCTTCCCGGCGTCGTTGTCGTAAAGGAAAAGGACTATATCAAAAACGTCAAGCCCAATGGCTATCGCAGCTACCATATGATCCTGGATGTCACCGCTCCCTATGAGGATGCGAGAGGCAGAGATCCGGGGCATTTCTTCATCGAGATCCAGCTGCGCACCATCGCGATGGACTCCTGGGCGGCGCTCGAGCATGAAATGAAGTATAAGCACGAGGTGGAAAATGCCGCGCTCATCAGCCGCGAGCTCAAGCGCTGCGCCGATGAGCTCGCTTCCTGTGACCTCTCCATGCAGACGATCCGGAATCTGATAAGGAAGACGTGACTGGTAGCTGGTGGCTGGTGACTAGTCCCTAGTCACTAGTCACCAGTCACTAGTCACGTCTATCCTCTAATCCCCACCCTCTTATATTTTCTGCTGAGGTCAAATCTATGAAGATCCTGCTTGCTGAAGATGAAAAAGCATTATCTGATGCCGAAGTCGCGGTGCTCCGTCACTTCGGCTATGAGGTCGATGCGGCTTACGACGGGCTCTCTGCCTGGCAGATGGCGGAGCGCGAAGCGTATGACTGCATCGTCCTTGATATTATGATGCCGAAAATGGATGGCATCGAAGTCCTTGCCAAGCTCCGCGGGAGCGGCAGCACGGTGCCGATCATCATGCTCACCGCGAAGACCGAGGTCGATGACCGCATCGCAGGTCTTGATGCGGGGGCAGATGATTACCTGACGAAGCCCTTCGCGATGGGCGAATTTCTGGCACGCATCCGCTCGATGACACGCCGCGCGAATGCCTTCACCCCTGCTGTCCTTTCGGCAGGCGGCGTCACGCTCAATGTCGAAGAGCAGGAGCTCTCGGCGGAGAGTGCGATCCGTCTCGGCAGCAAGGAGACGAAGCTCATGAAGTATTTCATGATGAATGCCGGCAAAGCGCTCACGCAGGAGGAGATCCTGCGCTACGTGTGGAGCGATGAGCCTGACGTACCGGCAGATATCGTGTGGATGTATATTTCCTTCCTGAAAGAAAAGCTCGCCGCCGTCCGAGGCAAGGCAGTGATCGAAGGGGAGAAGGAAGGCCCTTTTGCACTGCGCGCAATGGGGGACTAGGGACTGGTGACTAAGAGACTCAGAGACATCAGATTCTCGTATCGTCATCCCGAGCGCAGCCGAGGGATCTTTCTTGCACTGCGGTCAGTATCACATAGGCATTGACAGGGAAACGACGCCTTGGTGCTGCGTATTTCTGCTTTCACACATGCATCGTTTATCGGCCTGCAAGAAAGATTTCTCGCTTACGCTCGAAATGACGATACGGGAAAAGGGGATTCCCAAAAGTTTGAAAGCAGGGATGAGTAGCTGGGGATGAGTAGCTAGGGATTAGGTTTGCGATACGAGAAAACCACTAGGGAAACACTGATTAAATCTGACTCTACGATTTAATCAGCGTTTCCCTAGTTTCAAAACTCCGCGGCGCTTCCCTGTTTTTATGCGCCGCACCACCATTTCGCATTTCTCATTTCTAATTTCTCATTCAATCGAGGATTTCAAACGTAATCAAAGGGCGCCCCGCCCTACGGGCTAACCCGGAACCCTTTTTGTTATCCAATGTGCCAAGGAACCTCATTTATGGATATGATCAAGAAACTGCACCGACAATTCATATTTCTGGCCACGCTGGCGGTGTTCATCATCATAGCGGTCGCGCTCTCTGTCATCAATGGGATGATGTACCTCATTGTGCGGGGGGACATTCATGATGTGCTTGAGACCATCGCAGACAATGGCGGCGTCATCACCACGCGGCGCATAAGCGGGGGCGGCTGGCTCCCGGATGGCAGCTGGGTCGAGGATACGCCGGAATTCACCTACCAGACCCGTTATTTTTCCGTACTGCTGGACAGTGATGGCACGGCCAAGGTGACGAATATCAATCACATCGCTGCCTTTTCGGCGGAAAGTGCGGTAGAGGCAGCGGTGGCTGCGGTGAAGACCGGGGAGAGCGAAGGCTATTTCCAAAAGCAGAAGGGGACCTATGCCTACCATGTGAGCCGTACCACGGATGGCGATCTGCTGGTCGTCATTCTGGACTGCACGCGGGATCTGTCGGCGGTGAAGGCCTTCCTGAAATATTCTTCTCTCTTCGGGCTGCTCTGCCTTCTGCTTTTCGTCGGTATCGTGACGGTGCTTTCGGGGATCGCGATCCGCCCCTTCGTCAGAAATATGGAGAACCAGAAGCGATTCATTACGAATGCCAGCCATGAGCTGAAGACGCCGATCGCGATCATTTCCGCGAATGCGGAGGCGATGGAGCTGATCAACGGCAAGAACGAGTGGACGGGCAATATCATTGCGCAGGTGAAGCGCCTCTCGCTCCTCATCAATGACCTTGTGCTGCTCTCTAAGATCGGGGAGACGTCGGCCAAGGATCTGACGCTTGTCGATACGGATCTTTCGGAGGCGGTGAAGAGCAGCGCGGGCAGCTTCCGCCAGATGATCGAGGACGCGGGAAAGACGCTCTCTGTGGAAGCGGAGAGTGGCATCCATGCGAAGGTCGAGCCGCGGCTCTTCTCGGAGATCGTGAGCATCCTTCTGGACAATGCGGTCAAGTACTGTGATGAGAAGGGGACGATCACCACCCGCCTTGAGAAAAATAAAAGGGGCGTGATCCTCTCTGTCTCCAATCCGTATCAGGAGGGAGCGTCAGAGGACTATGAGCGCTTCTTTGAGCGATTCTATCGCGGAGATACATCGCATAGCAGCAAAAGGTCCGGCTATGGCATCGGGCTCTCCATGGCGCGCGACATGGCAAGGCTCATGAAGGGGAGCCTCGATGTGTCATACAAGGATGGGGTCATCACGTTCAGCGTGAGCTTGTAGGGCTTTGGAGAAAATGGGCATTTTCCTTCGACTGCCGTTATCAGAGTCATTGGACGATGGCATCTTTGAGCTTCGCGCCAAGGTGTGGACAAATATCAGTCGCGTGATGTATTTCTTCGTCGTCGGTGACAGAGCGGTTCTGACTCATGGGTTTATCAAGAAAACGCAGAAAACGCCGCCGCGGGAAATAGAACGAGTCAAGAAAATACGCGATGATTACATAGAGAGATTCGGACGGAGGTGAGCCATATGGATGATTTCGATAAATACCTTAAGAAGCAGATGGATGATCCCGGACTCAAGAAAGAGTGGGATAACAGTGAACTGGAATATCAGCTCATGATGATGGTACTGAAGGTTCGGAATGAGCAAAACTTGACGCAGGCTGACTTGGCAGAGCGTACAGGACTTCGGCAGTCAAACATCAGCCGGATTGAAAAAGGGCAGGCGATGCCATCCATTACGACATGGTCTAAGATCGCTCATGGGCTGGGGAAACAGCTTCAAATCAAATTTGTGTGATAAAAAGAGGGACTTTCTTGCCATGAGAAGGTTCCTATTTTTATTGCACAAATCGCCAAAATATCTTTCTTTAAGCGCTATGATAGGATCCCCCCCTAAAGCAGACAAGGTCAATCAACGAACTGCTTTAGGGGGATTTTTCATGACCCAAAGGAAACATGCGGCAGATGGGAGGCTTGATAGAGCGGCATAACAAAATGCCGCAAATTCCATGTTGATATGAAAACATCAACGTGGAATTTGCGGCTATCCATTTTTAGATATTTGCCATGTCTATCTTGACAGGGGCTGATCACATTATGGCGAGGCTTTTTTTATTGGTTCAGTGCTTCGACATCCGCGATGGCTTTTTTCAAAAGCTCTGCGGTGACAGGATAGGGAACCTTGGCCGGCGGTGCGGATGCTGCATGCACCAGAGGGAGTTTCCCGTTATCCCCTGTGTCCGACCTCTTGCCCATGACAGGCATGATTTGCTTTTCTTTTGTAGTATAATGGGAAGAATGTGGATCGCAGCGGATCTGATGTCTGCATTCCGCAGGGTCCCTCGTAGCGATCAACCGATAGCTGTGACTAAGGAGATATGTGATGGATGCGATATGGCAAGGCCTTTCCGGCATTTTTGAAGTGGTCCTCATAGCGGGGCTGGGCTTTTTTCTGGCGAAGAAGGGATGGTTTTGGGAGAATGCGGCGAAGGATCTGACGAGGCTCACGATGACTGTCGCGCTGCCGCCGCTCATGATCCACTCGCTGTATGCCAATTTCACGCATGATGCACTGCTGGAAGCGGCGCCGGATCTGGTGCTGCCCTTTGTTTCTATCTTTGTTGCTTACCTTGCAGGGCATGTACTCGCCTCTCTGCTTCACATTTCCAAGGGCCGCCGCGGCATTTTTATCTGTACCTGCTGCATCGCGAATGCCATCTTCATCGGCGTGCCGGTGAATGTGGCGCTCTTCGGTGAGGCGAGCGTGCCGTCGTGCATGCTGTACTATCTGGCGAATACGACGATGTTCTGGGCGCTGGGGGCGTACCTCATCATACGGGATGCCGGCGGGGAACACCATTTCACGCTGAAAGAGATGCTCTTGAAGCTCCGCACTCCGCCGCTCATGGGATTCGCAGCGGGCGTCATCCTGCTCCTTGCGAATGTCCCCATCCCGCACTTTGCGATGGCAGCGATGAAGTATGTGGGCGGCATGGCGACGCCGATGGCGCTCATGGTCATCGGTATCCAGATGAGCCGGATCCCGCTTTCCTCCATCCATTTCGATAAGGATCTGGTGGGAGCGATGGCAGGCCGTTTCCTTCTGGCACCGCTCTGCCTCTTCCTGCTTCTCCCCGTCATTCCTGTTTCCGAGATGTCATCCAAGGTCTTTCTCATGCAGGCGGGGATGCCGGCGATGACGAATATGACGATCCTTGCGACCGCAGTTGGGGCGGATGCGGAGTACTCGACGACGGTCAACTGCGTCTCGCTTGCCCTCGGTGTATTCTTTGTGCCGTTTTATATGTATATGCTCTCGTGAGGGGGCTGTGCCAATTAGAAATGAGAAATTAGAAATGGTGGTGGCAGCTTCGCTGTATTTTAGATGATGGTATTCCCGTATCGTCAGCCTTCCCCTCGAGGGGAAGGTGCCCCGAAGGGGCGGATAGGGCACAGGCGGCATGAAAGAGAGTGGGAAGGAGCGTCTCAAGTCGACGATTTACGAAAGCACCCGAGCGCCGCTCCGCGGTCCCCCTTCCCCGATGGGGAAGGCTAAAAGGTGCGATGCTTCGCGTCGGTTTTTTATAAAGGGCGATGCCCGAAAGTCGTATACGAATCCTCGAGGTTCCTAATCCCTAGCCACTGATCCCGAATCCCTGCGTGCAACCCGTTGCACCCTGAACCCTGCCCCCCTATATTTTTCCCAAGGAGTCTTCTATGAGAACTAGTGAATGGTCGATTTCCTTTCTCCGTCAGCTCTTCTCGCTGACGAGCCGCTACTGGAGATCCGAAGAAAAGAAGAGTGCCTATGCCTATCTTTTGGGCATCGTGACCCTTACGATCGCAGCAGTCTACATGACCCTGCTCCTGAACGACTGGTTCAATGAATTTTACAGCGCGCTGCAGAATTACGATGCGGATGCGGTCTATCACGGGCTCATCCGCTTCACCGGGCTCGCCTTTGCACACATCGCCTTTGCGGTCTATGCGTACTACCTGCAGCAGCAGCTCGCGCTCCGGTGGCGGCGCTGGCTGACGGAGGAATACCTTGCCCGATGGACGGAGCGGGAGATGTACTACCGCATGGACATGTTCTCCAAGGAAGCGGATAATCCGGATCAGCGTATCTCCGAGGACATCAATCTTTTCACGGCGCGTACGCTTTCCTTCATGGCGGGACTCCTGAAGGCCATCACCACCATCGTCTGTTTCATTTTCGTCCTGTGGCAGCTCTCAGAGCCGCTGCCCTTCACCGTGGGCGGCGAGACGTACCATATCTACGGCTATCTCGTGTGGGCAGCACTCATCTACTCCCTCATCGGCACATGGATCACGCACCGGGTCGGGCATCGGCTTGTGGGGCTGAATTTCGTGCAGCAGAAGCTGGAAGCAGACTTCCGCTATGCCATGGTGCGCCTTCGGGAGACGGCGGAAAGCGTCGCCTTCTATGACGGTGCGGCGCGCGAGCGGGGGATCCTTTCTACCCGTTTTGGGAAGCTGATCGAGAATACGATCTACATCATCAAGAAGCAGAAGCAGCTTTCCTGGCTCACCAATTCCTATGGGCAGATTGCGATCATTTTCCCCTTCGTCGTCGCGGCGCCCCGCTATCTTTCGAAGCATATTTCCTTAGGCGGCCTCATGCAGGTGGCGAACTGCTTCGGCAAGGTGCAGGAGTCGATGTCCTACTTCGTCGACGTGTACAGCTCGCTGGCGGAGTGGCAGTCCTGCGTGGACAGGCTCATTAGCTTCGATGCACACATGGCGGCCATCCGAAAAGAGACGGAGCGCGCGGGAGAGGCAAAGCGGCGAGAGGGGAAGGAGCTCCGTCTCTCGAATGTGGAGATCGCTGTCCCCGGAGGAAGGGTGCTCTGCCGTCATCTGGATGCGGTCATTCACGCGGGGGAGAAGGTCATCATCAAGGGGCCATCCGGCTCTGGGAAATCGACGCTCCTTCGTGTGCTCGCCGGTTTCTGGCCCTATGCGAAGGGCGAGATGATCCTGCCTCCCAAAAAGGAGACCATGTTCATCCCGCAGAAGCCTTACATGCCGATGGGAACGCTCGCCGAAGCCGCTTCGTATCCGGATATCGGGCTTTCGCGGAAGGAGTGGGAAGCGCTCTTTGCGTTCTCCGGACTTTCCCACCTGATCCCGCTGCTGGACAGCGAAGGCGACTGGAGCCATATCCTCTCTTTGGGTGAGCAGCAGAAGCTCGCTTTTGCGCGCGTTTTCGCGAAGCGTCCCCGCTGGGTCTTCCTCGATGAAGCGACATCCGCGATGGACGAGGAGACAGAGAGCCGCCTCTACGGGCATCTCGCCCACCTCCCCGGCATCACCGTCGTCAGCGTGGGCCATCGCTCCACGCTGGACAAGTGGCATGGGAGGGTGTGGCCGCTTAAGGCAGAAAAGCACTGAGCGTCGGGGCGGCGGGCAGGGGAGTTATTGTAAACTGCACGGCATTGTTAATCTTGACAAAGGCTGGTCAACCTCTTTACACTATGATATATGTGCCGAAGCGAAGGCCTCGGCTTTTTTTCTGACTCTATAGTCAACTTATAAAAAATGAATCGTTTACAAATGAATGAGAGTCAGTCGAATTCTTTCTCAAAGGAGTGACACCATTGTTGTACAGTGTAAAGATGCGTTCGAGCCTGGGCGGCTCACATGGCGTGGGGGGACGTCATATTTCCGGAGCCGAAAGGATCGTACCCGAGGATGGACTCGAGGAGCAGGTGATCGCCATGCTGCGCCGTGCGAGGACGCACGAGCGCGGGCGCGCCGATTTCATTCAGGTGAAGGTGGAGGAGATAAAAGAGAAGGACATCATGACCTGCCCTCTGATCCCGGTGTACCAGATGGATACCGAAACGAAGAGCGAGGGGCGCAAGGCTGCGAAGAAGGAACTGCTCCGCATCGGCGTCAGCAAGGCCGCGGTAGAAAGCGCCTTCCGTGAGCTGGAGTCTTTGACCGACAGCATGCGCGGAGCGATCGTGATGGATGCGGTGACGGGCGAGCGTCTCGATGATCGCGCCGAGCGAGGTGTGCGCTGCAGCAACATGGACTGCGAGGATACGGCGCTCTATGAAGCGCGCATGGCAGAAAAAGGGCTCGGCGGAGATCATCCGCGCGAAGCCCTCGTCCTCGCCTCGAAGGTGGCCTATGGCCCCGGCACGGTCGCCGAGCTCTGCTGGTCTGATGATCCGGACTATGTGACAGGCTATGTGGGTTCCAAAAAATTCGGCTATGGACGTATCACTGTCATGAAGGACATGGGTGATCCGGTAGGCGGCCGCGTCTTCTTCGTCGAGCACGGCACCGATGTGGCACGGTATGATGACTATATGCAGAATCAGGTCGTGCTTGTGCGGATGGGAGAGTAGGGAGCGGTGTCTAAGAGACCAAGAGACTGGGAGACATCAGACTTGCGTATCGTCATTTCGAGCGTAAGCGAGAAATCTTCCTTGCAGACCGATAAACGAAGGATGTGCGAAAGTAGAAATACGTAGCACCAAGGCGTCGTTTCCCTGCAGTGCCTATGTGATACTGACGCAGTGCAAGAAAGACCCTCGCTGCGCTTTCGATGACGACGGTGCGAAGCGCTATCAAAATTTCGCGGCGTTTCCATATGATTATGCGCCGTACCACCAGTTCGCATTCCTAATTTCTAATTTCTCATTCAAGAGCGACTTTCATCCACAATCAAAGGGCAGCCCCTCTCATAGGTGGCGCTGCACCCATTTTCCTAAGCGAGGTATACCCATGAAACTGCAAGACATCCCATCAGCACTGTCCGCCATTGCGGACGAAGGCCGTTTCCGGAGGGTCGAAGACCTGCGAATGGTGACGGCATCCCGCGGAATAAGGCGGGACGGGAAGGAATACATCGTATTCAACTCCAATGATTACCTGGGCATGACCCATGAAAGCGAAGTCATGGCGGCCGCGCGGCGTGCGGTGATCTATGGCACCGGCTCGGGCGGTGCGCGGCTGACTTCGGGGGCTGTTTTCGAGCTGTCCGAGCTGGAGAAGGCGCTCGCAGCCTTCAAGCATGCAGAAGATGCGGTGATCTTCAATACAGGCTATATGACGAACCTCGGCGTCCTTTATGCGCTCGCCGGCAAGGGCGACGTGATCTTTTCCGATGCGCTGAATCATGCGAGCATCGTGGATGGCTGCCGGATCTCAAAAGCAAGGGTCGTCATCTATGCGCACTCCGATATGGAGGATCTGGCCCGGCTTCTGGCCGAGACGCCCTGCGAAGGCCAGCGCTTCATCGTGACCGATGGCGTTTTCTCCATGGACGGTGACATCTGCCCGCTGCCTTCCCTTCTTTCTTTGAAAAAGAAATACGAGGCCTGCCTCATCGTCGATGATGCACACGGCGTGGGCGTCATCGGCGACACCGGACGCGGCACGGCAGAGTACTATCACGAGAGCGGCATCGACATCCAGGTGGGGACGCTCTCCAAGTCGCTCGGCGCCGAGGGCGGCTACGCGGCGGCTTCGAAGGAGATCACGGACTATCTCAGAAATGTCTCCCGCCCCTTCATCTTCTCCACCTCGATCTCTGCCGTGACAGGAGCGAGTGCGCTGGCGGCACTCCGGCTGCTGGAAGACAATCCTTCCCTCTATATGGGGCGGCTCCGCTTCAATACCGCTTATATGAAGGCGAAGCTCTCAGAGGCCGGCATTCCCGTCCTTCCGGGGGATACCTCCATCCTTCCGATCGTCATCGGTGATGAGAAGCAGACGCTCGCTTATGCCAAGGCCTGCCGCGAAGACGGCATCCTTCTCTCTGCCATCCGTCCGCCGACGGTACCTGCCGGTACGAGCCGCATCCGTCTGACCGTCACTGCCGCGCACACGAAAGATGAACTCGACCGCGCAGCGGAAGTGATGAAGAGGCATTGGAGGTAGAAAGGGTTCAGGGTTCAGGTTGGCGGGTTCAGGGTGGGGCTACGCCAATTAGAAATGAGAAATTAGAAATGCGAAATGAAGGTGGCGGCTTCGCCGAGATCGAGGGCTCAGGACGCAGCTGTTCTGGCATTCGTTATCTCACATACGACGTTTCTCGCCGCTCAGGATGACGAAACGGGGCGATGCCTGAAGGCTTTATGAGCGGATGCTATCTCGTATCGTCAGCCTTCCCCTTGAGGGGAAGGTGCCCTGAAGGGGCGGATAGGGCACAGGCGGCATGAAAGACAGATGGGAAGGAGCGTCTCAAGTCGACGATTTACGAAAGCACCCTATCCACCGCTGATGCGGTCCCCCTTCCCCAATGGGGAAGGCAAATCAGTAGCGGCTACGCCGCATTTTAGATGATGCTGTTCTCGTATCGTCAGCCTTCCCCTCTAGGTGAAGGTGCCCCGAAGGGGCGGATAGGGTGACTATGGTATGAAAGAAGAATGACCGAAAGAGCCCTGGTCACCAGTCATTAGTCACTCATCCCTGCTTTCAAACTTAGCCCCAGAGGCTCACCTTGAACCCGCTGTCCCCGTCCACCCATTTTCACAAAGGAGAAAAACATGCAAAATGAAAAGGCCATCTGTGCCACCAGTGAAAGAAAACTCATCATTGACTGCTGCGAGACGGCGCTCCTCGCAGTCCTGATCGCCGTATCCGGCACCTTCCGCATCCCGGGCATCGTGCCGGGGACGGAGTTCCAGCTCTCTGCGCCGATCGCCGTCGCGATCTGCGGTGTCTTCGGCTTCAAGAAATATATCACGGCGGGGATCCTCGCTTCGCTCATCGGGCTCTCGCTCGGAACGGCGACGCTCCTCAATGTGGCGATCCAGATGTCCTTCCGCTTGGGCGTCGGTGCGATTTGGCTTGTCATTGGGTCAAACAAACTCTTCTACATCATCTCGGGGCCGATCGGTACAGCGCTCGCGCGCGTGGTGATGTACTTCCTCCTTGGAAAAGGCCTCACCTTGATGCTCATCGCCGCAGCGCCCGGCATGGCCTTCACCGCTGCGACCGCATGGATTTTCGCGAAGGTATTCAAGCGTTGCCGGATCAGCGGTGAATGAGAGCAGAGATCAGTGACTAGCAGCTGGTGACTAGGGATCAAGGAAACGCTGATTCAATCGAACAATGATTGAATCAGTGTTTCCTTAAGTCAACTTCCGAATCAAGTAAGGTACGGCGCATCAGATGAGGAAGCGCCGCGGAGTTTTGATGCCGCTTAGCGCCGTCGTCATTTCGAGCGTAGTCGAGAAATCTCTATTGCAGAGTACTCATTGCCTGATGTGAGGCAGCACCAAGACATCGTTTCCCTTTAGTGCATACACGCTGATTTCCGCAGTGCAGTAGAGATCCCTCGGCTGCGCTCGGGATGACGAGGCCGGAGAATCCCAGTCCCCCGTCCCTGGTCACTATATTCCCCTCATAAATTTCCTTGACAAGCCCGTTCTTATAGGGTATTCTTTTGGTCGTAGAGAAAGGGCGGAGCAGTATCCCTGTGAGCTGTATCCGAAAAAGCCCTGACGCCGCACAACAATGATCGCTTGGATTGTCACTGACCGAGACGAATGCACAAGAGCTGCATCCTTTTGGGATGCCTTTTTTATGGCTATATGCAAAGAGCCGCATTCCTTTTGGAGTGCGGCTTTTCTTTAGTGAGGAGTTAGGAGTTAGGAGTGATGGAAGGGGCGCAGCCTATTTATAAAGCGCCCCAATACCACCCCTCTTTTATACTCCTCACTTAGACTATTTTTATGAAAATCAGTGACACTTTCCGGAAAGGATTTCCCTCATCTATGTCTTACCTTGAAAGCGCTGCACCGGTGAAGAGCCAGGCAGCAGCCAGCGGACTCAAAACGAGCCGCCTCACCTTCTGTGAAGCGGCGATGATGATCGTCGGATCTACCATCGGATCCGGTGTCTTAGGACTTGCGTATGCTTCGCGGAGGGCGGGCTGGCCGGTGCTCGTCATCTGGCTCGCTGTGGCGGCTTTGATCTCTGCGGTTTCCATGCTCTATGTCGCGGAGGCTTCGCTTAGGACGCGCCTGCCCCTGCAGCTCTCGGGGCTTGCCGAGAAATATATCGGCAAAGCCGGATCATGGCTCCTCTTCTTCGCGGTGGGGGCGACGAGCTTCTGCAGCCTCATCGCCTATACGAATGGCTGCGGGAAGATCCTTGCAGACCTTCTGGGGATCTCCTTCGAGGCGGGGAGCCTGCTCTTCATCCTGCCCGCAGTCGGCGTCATCTGGTTCGGCCTCAAGGCGACGGGCGTTGCGGAGAAATTCATCAGCAGCGGCATGATCGCGATGCTCCTCGTGCTGGCCGGCGCCTCCTTCCTCTCTTCACGTGTGCCGGTGGGGGATATCCTCTACACGGACTGGACGTATGCGATGCCGATCTTCAATATCACAGTCTTCTGCTATGCGGTGCAGTACATGGTGCCAGAAGTCGCGCGCGGCTTTTCGCACCAGCCGGGGAAGCTGGTACCCTCGATCCTCGCAGGCTTTGTGATCTCCTTCGTGATCCTTGCGATCGTCCCGCTCTCCGTCTTTCTGATGCTGCCGCTTTCGGAAATCACGGAGGTCGCGTCCCTCTCCTGGGGGCGGGCGCTCTCACATCCGATCTTCTACCTGCTGGTGAATGTATTCGCCTTCTGTGCGATGCTGACATCCTTCTGGGTCATTTCAGAAAGCTTCCTGACGAATATGGTCGACCAGTTCAAGCTGAAGGATGAATTCCACGTTCCGACCCGGATCGCGATGCTCGCCTTCATTGTCCTCCCGCCATTCCTGCTCGCCTTCTTCGGCGCCGTGAGCTTCGTGAATGCCATCTTCTTTGCAGGAACGTTCGGCGGCATCATCATGTCCATCCTTCCCATCTTCATGCTGCGGGGAGCCAGAAGGTCGGGAGATATGGATCCCGTCTGGACCTGCGGCCGGATCGCAGATCGTCCGATCCAGATCCTCCTCATCGTCATTTTCTCCGCGGCCGGGCTTTACGCACTGGCCAGCATGGCCGGGATGCTTCCGGCGGGATGGTGAGCCGATCAGAAATGAAAAATGGCGGCATCGCCGCCATTTTTTTGTTGCACGCCTTCCGCTGCATCGATAGAACCTCATGCCCTAAGGCAGACCGTACTCTCTCTGTCACATCACACGGGCTGCCGCAAGCCCGATCTCCAGCGCAGCGTTTCTACCGCGATAGCCCCAGCCGCGCGGATCATGGGGGAGAGAGGAAAGCGTATCTGCGGTGAAGAGGATCTGTGCGAATTCCTTCCCGCGGAAGCGGGCGCACGCAGCGAGTGCTGCGGCTTCCATATCGACGACATTACAGCCTGCCTTGCGGCGGGCTTTTATTTTTTCCTTCGTCTCGCGAAAGAAGCCGTCGCTTGTCCATGTGACAGCAGGCGTGAAGGGGATGCCCTTCTCCTTCATCCATGCCTCGATGCGAAGGCGCGGGGCTTCATCGAAGAAGATCCAGTCGCCAGCCTCCTGATAGTGGAAGGATGTCCCTTCCTCGCGGAAGGCTTTCATGACAGGGAGAAAGGCATTCTCCGGCAGGTCTGTGAGTGCGCCGCAGCAGCCGATGGCGAGGATCTTTTCTGCGCCGTAGGCATAGAGACGCTCCTCCATCAGCACGGCCGCAGGCGCACCGACGGGGGCCTGCATGAGTGCGATGGGGCCATCTGGCGTCTGGAGCTCATAGATGGGGAAGCTTTTCGTGATCGAGGCGAAGCGTCCGAGGGGCGTTCCGCCTTTTTCCCTGGCAAAGCGCTCGATGCGCGCTTCGCTCAGGAAGGCGAAGAGGCAGCGGGCGGGCAGATGAAGGGAAAGCTGTTCGAAGTCCGGAGCGATGAGCCCGGGCGCGGGATCGAATGGAGTCATGAGGGAGACCTTTCTGTCAATGAGAGGGGACTAGTGACTAGTGATTAGAGATTAGGAAATGAGAAGTCAGCGCCTCGATCTGATCTCTCCAATTATCCGTATCGTACTCGATCTGCTCTGACCAGCGGGAGACGGCGCGGAAGGGATCGCCTGTGCGCACGGCCTCGAGGTAGATGAAGAGCGTGCTTTCCGCGGCAAACCGGGCGAGTACGGAGACGGGAACGGCGGGCAGATCCCCGTCCTCGGGGCTCGCAAGGTCCAGCTGGCGATAGATGATGTACTGGTAGATGGCATCCCAGAATCCTGCGGGGACTTTGGGCGGGTGCGCCTTGGCCTCGTTCACCAAGTCTTCGGCGCATGCCTGCATCCAGGAGAGATCCTTTGTCCATGCGGCATCGATGGGCTCCGTGTCTGCCATCGCATCCAGCATGGCGGACACGGCTTGGGGGGAAAGGTCGAGGGTGAAATGGCATTCTTCCTCGGAGAGGGGAAGAAGCAGTTCATCCATGAGCTGGGAAAATGTCACGGTCATGGGTTTCTGTTCGGCTGCTTCCGGATCCAGAAGCTCGAATGTGAGGGGCAGATGCCCGGCGATCTCTTCCACCGTGCGCTCGCAGCAGAGCCCCGTGCCGGATAGCTCGGCGCCGCATGGGTATTTGTAAAAACGCGGGTGCTCGCGGCAGATGTCGCAGAGCGCATCCTCGCCGAGCTCCAGTACCAGACGGCAGAGCCCGGCTTTGTTCAGGAAATGGCAGTAGCCCTTTTCATTCAGCCTAAAACAGGTAGAGCCATCCTCCGACGTTCCCATCCATTGCCGGAGCTCCTGACACAGCGGGCTCTTGAGCGTTTGGTAATAGTCCTTCGTGTCTTCGTCGATGTCGATCTCCCACGTCTGGCAGCAGGTGTGCCGGCAGGCGCCCGCCTTGCAGCGGAAATCAGGGAAGAATGTGGGGAAAATGGTCAGGGACATGGGGATGCCTTCTTTCAAAAAAATAAGGAATGAGTGGCTAGGGATTGGGGATTAGGAGTGACTAGTGACTGGGGTTCTTCGGTATCGTCATCCCGAGCGCAGCCGAGGGATCTCTACTGCCCTGCAGGAATCAGCGTGTATGCACTGAGGGGAAACGTTGTCTTGGTGCTGCCTCACATCAGGCAATGAGCGTTCTGCAATATAGATTTCTCGGCTACGCTCGAAATGACGACAGCGCGAAGCGCTATCAAAACTCCGCGGCGCTTCATTATTATTTGCGCCGCACCAACCTCTTTGAACCCGTAGAACCTATAGAACCCGCTCCCCTCTTTCGCATGCAATCAAAGGCCGGCACGCCTCAGGGGCTAAATTAACTTTCCTTCCAGATGATCCATCTCGTGCTGGATGACTTCTGCGACGAAGCCTTTGAATCTCTTTTTCTTCATGCGGAAAAGCTGGTCGCGGTACTTGATCTCGATCTCCTCATAGCGCGTGGTCTTCCGCTGGCCGGAAAGGGAGAGGCAGCCCTCCTCGGCTTCGTAGGGGCGGGCAGCGGAAAGGCGCTCAGGATTGTACATGATGACGATATCCTTCCCCTGACGGAAGGCGATGATGGCTTTGGCAAAGCCGATCATGTTCGCGGCGAGCCCCGCGCAGGTGTCTCTATGGGCGGCGAGGGTGTCTTTCAGGTCTTCGGCGATGGCCTTGTCCTCGAAAGTGGCGGGCGCAGCCTTCTGCTGAAGAAATATGATGTCTTTTACAATGTCTCGTTTCATGGGATGTCCTTTCTGCAGGAGGGGGAACGTGGTAAAATGGGGAAAAGGGGCCGCCGGCCTGTTTTTGAAAGTCCTTTTGAACCGGCAGGACCCATTGAATCTGCTTTTTTCTATTATACGAAAGAAGGAATCATTATGGCAAAGGTTATTGTAATTTCCGGTCATCCGCATTTGGAACGCTCGATCATGAACAAGACCATTCTGGAAGAGCTGAAAAAGGCTGCTGAAGGCGGTGCATCGATCGCGATCGATGATATCGCAGAGAAGGGCTGTTGCCATCTGGATGTAGCAGCGGAGCAGGCTCTCCTGAAAGAGGCCGATACCATTGTATTCCAGTTCCCTGTCTACTGGTTCAATGCACCGGCCATGTTGAAGCACTGGTACGAGGAGGTCTTCACCCCGGGGTTTGCACATGGCGAAGGGGCGACCGGGCTCAAGGGCAAGAAGCTCATCATCTCTGCGACGGCGGGCGCTCCGGACGGCGCGTACAGCACTGCCGGCATGGGTCATACGCTCGATGAATTCTTCGATAACTTCTATGTCATGGCTGCGATGACCGGCATGGAAATGGCCAAGCCGATCCTGACTTATGGCGCGATGTTCATCCCGGGCGTTTCCACCGAGGCCGACAAAGAGAAGCTCGTTGCGCTCGCAAAGGAGCATGCGAAGAAGCTGCTTGAGGAAATCGGGGACTAGTGACTGGTGACTAGGGACTAGGGATTAGGATTACTTTTTCTGTTCTTACACGGATTTCCCAACCAAAAAGTCCCGCTGCTTCGTAAGAAGCGGCGGGACTTTTTGGTCTGAAGTCTGAAGTCTGAAGTCTGAAGTCTGAAGTCTGAAGTCTGAAGTCTGAAGTCTCAAAGTCTCGGTGTCCAGAAATCCTAATCCCCAGTTACTAATCCCTAGCCACCAGTCACTAGTCCCCAGTCCCCAGTCCCCATCACAGTGAGAATCCGTCTGTGGCATCACCCGGTTTATCGAGACGGCGGGCGACGTCTTCGTAGCATTCACCCAAATGGAAAACGAGGACATTCAGCGTGTCGCGGACGGTCTCGGGGTCGAAGTGTTCGTTCGTGGAGGTCACGCAGACATCGAGGAAGACGTTGTCATCGCTGCCAATCGTGTATTTCACGATGGCATGTTCCCCATTCAGCTTGTTCAGGAAAGGGACGAAGGTCTTTCTGGCCGGGCCCTTTGGTGCGGTGCCGAGGTGGACGCGGATCAGGGTGTACATGCTGTTATCCGTGATGACGGCGCAGACCAGGCGGTGCTTGCCCGCAGGCAGTGCGGTCATGAAGACGACGGTGTCGTAGGAGTCATGTGCATCCTGACGGCGGAAGAAATTCAGCCCTTCCTTCTTGAGGTAGGACTCGAATGCATCTGCCTTGAGATTTTTTTTGAAATTGCCTTTTGTCGGGAATGGGATCGTATTGTCAGCCATGAGAGAGCCTTTCTGCACCATGTGCGGAGAAAATTTTAATGTGCCTTTATTATAGCGGTTCGAGGGGCAGGGGGCAAGGCTTTGGCGGCAGCCCATAGATTGCGTTTGAACGCCTCGATTGAATGACAAATTAGAAATGCGAAATGGTGGCGCGGCGCATAACGATATAGAAGCGCCGTGGAGTATAGATGGTGGCGATGCCCGCTTGAGACGTTAGACTTGGAGATCAGGAGACTTTAGAAGCCTGAAGTCTGAAATCTGAAGTCTCCCGTCTCCTAGTCTCTTAGTCTCTTAGTCTCTTAGTCTCTTAGTCTCCTAGTCACAAGTCACTAGTCACTAGTCACGCTGCGCCCCGATAAATCTTCTTGACAATCGACAGGGCGCTGGCTATACTTGGTATAACTTCGAACGAAAGGAAGAACCACTATGAGACAGATCTCTGACACCATGAGAACTGCATATGCGTATGACTTTACCGTCAGCTATTATTATGGCTGCGGCTATTTGGCGTACACAAATTCTCATGAGCGGATCACCCCTTCCAGATAAGCAGGATAGGAATCGAGGACAGGCCCACGAGAGCCTGTCCTTTTTTGTTAGGGGGACGGGTGATGGTAAGCGGTGATCGGGCGCAGCGTCTGATCGAGAGACCGTTTCTTTTACGTCGAAGTCATTACGCAGCATAGAAGCATTGCCTGAAGGCAAAGAGGAGGAATTCGTATGATTATCGTTATGAAACAAAATGCACCGCTGACGGAGATCGAAAGACTTGAGGATGAGCTTCGGGAGAAGGGCTTCCAGGTCGACAGAAGCCGCGGCTCGAGCAAGGTCGTACTGGGACTTGTTGGAGATACGACGAGCCTCGATGAGCGCGATTTCCTGAGCAATGAATGGGTCGACAAGGTCATGCGTGTGCAGGAACCATACAAGCGGGCGAGCCGTGCCTTCCATCCGCAGGACTCGGTCATCGATGTCGCCGGCGTGAAGGTCGGTGGGAAGAAGCTCGTCGTCATGGCAGGACCGTGCTCCATCGAGACACCGGCGCAGATCGGTGCCATTGCATCGGCGGTGAAGGCATCCGGCGCATCGATGCTGCGCGGCGGCGCGTTCAAGCCGAGAACGTCCCCCTACTCTTTCCAGGGGCTTGGCGAGAAGGGACTCGATATGCTGATCTCCGCGGCCAGAGAAGAGAAGCTCCCCGTCGTGACGGAGCTCATGAGTGCAGACAAGATCGGCATGTTCTTGGAGAAGAAGGTCGACCTCATCCAGATCGGCGCGAGAAATATGCAGAACTTCGATCTTCTGAAAGCGGTCGGCCGTCTCCATGTGCCGGTGCTTCTGAAGCGCGGGATGTCTGCGACGATCGAGGAATGGCTGATGAGTGCGGAATACATCATGTCGGAGGGAAATCACAATGTCATCCTCTGCGAGCGCGGCATTCGTACCTTTGAGAAGGCGACGAGAAATACGCTCGACCTTTCGGCGGTGGCAGCGGTGAAGCGCATGAGCCACCTGCCGATCATCGTCGATCCGAGCCACGCGACCGGCCGCCGCTGGATGGTAGAGTCCATGGCCATGGCAGCGATCGCTGCCGGCGCAGATGGCATCATGTGCGAGGTACATAATGATCCCGAGCATGCATGGTGCGATGGCGCAGAGTCCATCACGCCGGAGACCTTCGAGCATATGATGGGGGATCTTCGAAAGCTCGCCCCGATCGTGGGAAGAGAAATATAGGGGACTAGTGACTAGTGACTGGTGACTAGTGACTGGGAGATGGCAGACTCTCGTATCGTCATTTCGAGCGTAAGCGAGAAATCTTTGTCATTCGCGGTCAGAAGTACGATGTCAGAAAATCCCAAACGGGAAACCTGTTATTCGCAGACCTTCGGGCATCGCCCCATATATACTCGCGGCGAAGCCGCCACCTTCCCCCTTTGAACCTGATGAACCCTTTTGAACCTGCTCCCCCTCTTTCACAAATAATCAAGGGACAGCACGCCCTATGGGCTAACTCCAAACCTTGAACCCTTTCCCCATCATATATTACAATGACCATAGCAACACGATTTCAACAGAAAAGAGCACGTACATGGACAGCAATCACGACTTTAGCCACTTTACGATCGCCGTCATCGGCCTTGGACTGATGGGCGGCTCCTTTGCCAAACGCTTCAAGGCCATCGGCAGCCGCGTCATCGGGATCAACCGTACGGTAAGTGTCGCGCAGGAAGCACTTCGGATGGGGATCGTGGATTCGATCTCCGAAGAGGATCTGAAAGACGCAGACATCGTCATTTTCTGCACACCGGAAAAGGGGACGATGGCATTCATTGAAAAGAAGATCGGACTTCTGAAGAAGGATGCCGTGCTGACAGACATCGCCGGCGTGAAGAATGATTTCGCCGAAAAAATTCAGGCAAAGCTCCCTAAAGGGATGGATTTCATCAGCGGGCATCCGATGTGCGGACATGAAGGGGCGGGACTCTCGCAGTCAGACGGGGATATTTTCCTCGGTGCGAACTACGTCATCATCCCGCAGGCGGGAAACAGCGCCTCGCACATCACGCTCATCGAGGATATGGCGCGCGCGCTCGGCTGTCGACATGTGCCGAAGGTGACAGCCGATGCGCATGACCGTGCGATCGCTTACACGAGCGACCTCACGCATGTCATCGCGACGGCGCTCATCCAAAGCAAGTCCTATAATAAAGAGACGAAGTATTTCATGGGCGGCTCGTTCCGTGATGAGACGCGCGTGGCGGATATCAACGGTCGTCTGTGGACATCGCTTTTCCTGTCGAACCGCGAGAAGCTGCTGGATGAGATCGACCGCTTCAGCGAGAAGCTGCAGGTGCTCAGGGATGCGATCGAGAGAGAGGACAGCGAGGAAATGGAGGCTTTTCTGAATGAGGCAGGCAGACGAAGGAGGGAACTCATGCATGAAGACAGTGAAGGTTGATCTGGGAAGTGATTCGTATCGGATCGAGATCGGGCGCGGTCTTCTTTCGAGCGTCGGTGAAAAGCTGAGGCAGCTGACGAAGGCGGAGAAGATCGCCGTCGTGACGGATGATCATGTGCGCCGCATCTATGGAGAAAGGATCAGAGAGATCCTAAAGGGCGCCGGCTTTGACGTGAAGGTGATCGCCATACCGGCAGGGGAAGCCAGCAAGAATCTTCGTGTCTTCGGTGACGTGCTGGAGGCGCTTGCCGGCTTTGATATGTCAAGAAGCGATGCGCTCGTGACACTCTCCGGCGGCGTTCCGGGGGATCTCGGGGGATTTGCCGCTGCCTCCTACATGAGAGGCATTGATTTCTTCCAGATCCCGACCACCATTCTGGCGCAGATCGACAGCTCTGTCGGCGGCAAGGTCGCTGTCGACCTGCGAAGCGGGAAGAATCTGGCGGGCGCTTTTTATCAGCCCAAGGGCGTATTCATCGATCCGGACCTGCTCTCCACCCTGCCGACCCGCTACGTGCATGATGGCCTGGCCGAAGCGGTGAAGTACGGATGCATCGGTGACCGTGAGCTTTTCGAGCTCTTCGAGTCCATCGAGACAAAGGAGGATCTGGAGAAGAATATCGAGGAGATCATCCTGCGGAGCGTCCTGCAAAAGACGAAATTCGTAGAGGAAGACCAGTACGACAATGGCAGCCGGCAGATGCTGAATTTCGGTCATACCATCGGTCATGCCATCGAGCGTTACTTCCATTACAGCACCTACACCCACGGCGAAGGCGTCGCGATCGGCATGAGTCTCCTCTCTGCGCAGAGTGAGAAGCTCGGCTATACAGAGCGCGGATGCACCGACCGCCTGCGTGCTGTCCTGAAGAAGCTCGCGCTTCCGACCGCCATCGGCGTCCCGGCGGAGGAGCTCATCCCGCATGTGTTGCATGACAAGAAGCGCCGCGGCAAGGAGATTACGCTGGTCGTCATGAAAGAAATCGGCCGGGCAGAGCTTGTGAAAGTCCCGACAGAAGCGCTCGCTGACTGGATCGTGACGGAATAGAAGAAGGGGTTTAGGGTTCAGGTTGATGGGTTCAGGGTTGTGGTGGTGGCTTCGCTGCAAATATAAATTCGGCGCTTTGCGCCGCACCACCCCCGTTGAACCCTCAGAACCTATAGAACCTGCTGAACCTCTTTCCCAATGAAATCAAAGGGCAACTCGCCCGATGAGCTAACCCCGAACCCTTTCCCCAAGGAGTACCACTATGCATATCACCATCACACCCGCGCCGCTTTCCGGCGTGCTCCGCGTGCCGTCCTCGAAAAGCATGACGCATCGCGAGCTGATCGCCGCTGCGCTTGCCAAGGGGGAAACGACGCTCTCCGGCGTGACCCCGTCACAGGACATCGAAGCCACCGTCCGCATTCTTTCGCTGATGGGTGCGCATTTTACGGAAGAGGCCTCTCCTGGCGGGCTCACCTTCCATATTTCCGGCGGCCTTTCCCCGCAGGAAGGACGGCTCGAAGCCGATGCCGGAGAGTCCGGCTCGACACTGCGCTTTCTCATCCCGCTCGGCCTTATTTCAGGGAATGACATCCGCTATGTGGGGCATGGCCGCCTCTCGGAGCGCCCGCTGACACCGTACTACGGGATCTTTGATGAGAAGGGCATTTCCTTCGACAACCGGGACGGTCTTCCTCTCACGGTCAAAGGGCAGCTTCCCAGCGGGCGCTATGCGCTTCCCGGAGATGTCAGCTCGCAGTTCTTCACCGGCCTTCTCTTTGCTCTGCCGCTTGCCGGAGATGACTCCGTACTTATCAGCACGACCACGCTCGAGTCGAAGAGCTATGTCGATATGACGCTGGATACGCTTGCCCGTCATGGCATCACCATCCATGAGAAAAGCCCCGAGCATTACGAGATCCCGGGCGGGCAGTCCTACAAGGCGGGCGCATTTGCCGTGGAAGGGGACTACTCGCAGGCCGCCTTCTGGCTAGTCAGCGGTCTCACGGGAGCGGGCATCACGCTGCAGGGACTTTTCCTTGACTCAAAGCAGGGGGACAAAGCGATCCTTACCATCCTTAGCAAGATGGGCGGAGACATCCGCGAAGAGGACGGCATGATCGTTGCCAAGCCATCGAAGACACGGGGGACCGTGATCGATGCCGAAGACTGCCCTGACCTCGTGCCGGCGCTCGCCGCCCTTGCCGCTGTCAGTGAAGGCACGACCGAGATCATTCATGCCTCTCGCGTGCGCCTGAAAGAATGTGACCGTCTCCATGCCATGGCTGTCGAGCTCACGAAGCTCGGCGCGGACATCGAAGAAAAGCCCGACGGCCTCTTGATCCGCGGCCAAGACCATCTCACCGGCGGGCTCGTCTCCTCGTGGAACGATCACCGCATCGCCATGGCCCTTGCTGCGGTCTCTGCGAAATGCAGTGCGCCTCTGACCATCGAAGGCGCGGAAAGCGTCCGGAAATCGTACCCGACATTCTGGGAGGATTTCAAGCGGGTCGGGGGACGGCTTGTGACTGGATGACTTCAGCGCCTCTCTCTGCATACCGCTTGTGCCCTATCCGCCCCTTCGGGGCGCCTTCCCCTCGAGGGGAAGGCTGACGATACGGAAATCCCATCATCTAACATAGCGGCGAAGCCGTCACCACAAGTTTGAAAGCAGGGATTCGGGATGAGTGGCTGGGGATTGGGAGTCCTCAAGAAGTGGAGCAGCCCCTTGGAGAAGGGGCGTGCCAAAGGTGCAGGATGGATGTGCCGCATAGCGGCACCCTTCTAACTAGCGGATCATGCCATTTGGTCCAGACGTTTTACCGTCTATTCCCCCCCCCTTGAACCTTGAACCTTGAACCCTGAACCCATCAAAGGACATATTCTATGAGCAATACATTCGGACAAAAACTGAAAGTCACCATTTTTGGGGAATCCCATGGCACTGCCATCGGCTGCATCATCGACGGACTTCCCGCAGGGATCTCCATCGACTGGGACGCCGTGCGCCGGGATATGGCGCGCCGTGCTCCGGGCAACAGCGCATTGGCGACCCCGCGCAGGGAGAAGGACGCTTTTGAGATCCTCTCCGGCTATTTCAATGACCGCACGACCGGGACACCGCTCGCGATGGAGATTAGAAATGGCGATCAGCATTCGAAGGACTATGGCATTCTGAAAGACTGTATGCGCCCCGGACATGCCGACTACACCGGACATGTGAAGTATGGCGGATACAATGACTACCGCGGCGGCGGACATTTCTCCGGCCGCATCACCGCGCCCCTGACCTTTGCGGGCTCCATTGCCCGCCAGGTACTCTCTGCCAAAGGCATCCATATCGGCGCGCATGTCACCCGCATCGCGGGGATCGAGGACCGCCGCTTCGATCCTTTGGGAGAGAGCGAGACGACCTTCGCTTCTCTTCGCGAAGAGAAGCTCCCTGTCCTCACCAAGGACATCGGCGAGAAGATGGAAGCCGCCATCCTCGATGCCAAGGCGGAGGGAGACTCCGTCGGCGGCATCGTCGAATGTATGGTGACCGGCCTTCCCGTAGGGCTTGGCGATCCCTTCTTTGATTCGCTGGAGAGCGAGCTGTCTCACATGATGTTCTCCATCCCCGCCGTGAAGGGCATCGAATTTGGAGACGGCTTCGGTCTTGCGGCGATGAAAGGCTCGGCGGCGAATGATGGCATGCACTGGGCGGAGGGGAAGGTGGAAACAAAGACCAACCACAATGGAGGTATCTTGGGCGGTATCTCCGGCGGCAATCCCGTGATCTTCCGCCTCGCCATCAAGCCGACCGCCTCGATCGGAAAACCTCAGCTCACCGTGAACCTCGCCGAAAGGAAGGACACCCTCCTCACCATCGGCGGTCGTCACGACCCCTGCATCATCCCTCGCGCGATCCCTGTCATCGAGACCGCCGCGGCACTTGTCATCTTGGATGAGATACTGGTGACTAGTGACTAGTGACTGGGGAACAACAGTCCCTCTCGCATCGTCATTTCGAGCGAAGCGAGAAATCTTTCTTGCAGACCGATAAACGATGCATGTGCGAAAGCAGAAATACGTATACCAAGGCGTCGTTTTCCTGCCAGTTCTTATGTGATACTGACCGCAGTGCCAGGAAAGACCCTTGGCTACGCTTCCGATGACAACGGCGCGTAAATTCCGCAGCACTTTTAATTTTTATGCGCCGCACCACCATTTCTCATTCAAGCGAAGCTTTCATCCGCAATCAAAGGGCACCACGCCCCACGGGCTAACCCTGAACCCTGCACCCTTTTTTGGAGACATCCTATGACACATACACTCAAAGTCGGCTGCTATGGCGCGAAAGGCTCCTACACCTACGAGGCCATGGAGCAGCAATTCGCCGGCAAGGAACGGGAAGAATCCTATTTCCCTTTATTTGAAGACGTCGTGAAAGCCGTGAAAGACGGCACCATCGACTACGGGGTCCTCCCCATCGAGAATTCCTCGACCGGCGGCATCACCGAAGTCTATGACCTCATCCAGAAATACGACTGTGCCGTCGTCGGAGAGCAGCTGGTGAAGATCGAGCACAACCTTCTTGGCATTCCCGGCGCGACCTTGGACGACATCGACACCGTCTATTCCCATCCGCAGGGCTTCCGCCAGTGCCGCCCCTTCTTCAATGAGCACAGAGACTGGACGCTCGAGCCGTATTTCTCTACGTCTCGGAGCGCAGAGCGCGTCGCCGAAGACGGCAGGAAGAACCAGGCCGCAGTCGCCAGCCGCACCGCAGCTCGCCTCTACGGCCTCTCCGTCCTCGCGGAAAATATTTATTTCAATCAGAGCAACTACACCCGCTTCTTCATCATCGCCCCGAAGATGGAGATCACCGAAGACGCGGACAAGATCACCCTCGTCATCTCCGTCAAGCATGAGCCGGGCGCGCTCTACCACGTCCTGGGCTACTTCTTCTACGGCGGCATGAATATGACGCACCTCGAGTCCCGTCCCATGGAAGGCCATCCCTTCGAGTACTTCTTCCACATCGACGTCAAAGGCCGCATCCACGACCCATCCAACGCACAGACCCTCCACGGTCTCGCCTCCATGTGTACCTACTTCAAGATCCTGGGGAACTATCCGTCCTGCAAGAAATAGCGACGGGCGATGCGTCCTATACTCCCTTTTCTAGGGCGTCCCCCTGCGGAGTAATGCTATTAAGTTAAGCGGCAGAACGTTCTTGGCTCCCCATCGGGGGAGCTCCCCGAAGGGGTGAGGGGGCTACGTAGCGGTATTGCATGAAAGTGTTGGAATATCGATAGCATCGGACTATTCAACATAGCACGCTATACCGCTGGCATGCCTCTATTGCTCCCCCGAAGGGGGAAGCAAGACGTTACGTAGTTAATGATTTCCTTAACTTAATAGCATTACCCTGCGGAGAGGCAGACGATGGGAGCGGTTCTTTCAGATCTTCGGGCATCGCCCGTCTTTACAGAGCGGCCAGGCCGCCATATTCCTTTGCACCTTCAGCACCGGCTGGATCTGCGAGACACAAGGAGCTCCTCATGAAACTCGGACTGATCGGAGAAGTGCTCGGACACAGCCTTTCTCCTGTAATTCACGAAAAACTATTTCACAAGCTGTCCATCCCCGGGCGCTACGACCTCATCGAGATCCCCAAGGACCACTTCGCTGAAGTACTGCGGGATACCCTCACCGCCTGCGACGGGCTGAATGTGACCATCCCCTACAAGCTCGATGTCATCCCCTTTCTGGATGACATTTCCCCGGAAGCAAAGACCATCGGCGCGGTGAATACCATCGCCAAGGCAGACGGGAAGCTCGTGGGATACAACACCGACTACTTCGGCTTCCGGAAAACGCTCCGAAAGATCGATGCCAAGGTCAATGGAAAGACCGCCGTCATCCTCGGTCACGGCGGTGCGTCGCGCGCCATCATCCAGTGCCTTTATGATGAAGGCGCAGCAGAGATCCGCGTCATCTCCCGCCATCCGGAGAAGGTGGACTCCGATCTCCGCTCCTTTGCAGAAGAGCGCTGCGTCCGTCTCATGGACTACGCCGCTTTTGAAAGAGAGTCAGAAGGCGCACTTCTTGTGAACGCCACCCCGGTCGGTATGTATCCCAAGGTCGGCGTTTCACCGATCTCCGAAGAGGCCGCCCGGCATTTCTCCAAGGTCATCGACATCATCTACAACCCGAAGGAGACCCGTCTTCTCCATGACGCTTCGCACGCGGACAAGGCCAATGGCATGTACATGCTCGTCATGCAGGCCATCGCGGCAGAAGAAATCTGGCTGGAAAGAGAGATCCCTGATCGCATCGCAGAAGAGATCGCAGAAGAAATGAGTAACTAGTGACTAAAAGACTAAAAGACTAAAAGACTAAAAGACTAAAAGACTAGGAGACTAGGAGACATCAGACTCCCGTATTGTCATTTCGAGCGTAAGCGAGAAATCTTTGCCATTCGCGGTCAGGCGGTCGATGTCAGGAAATCCCAAATGGGAAACCTGCTACCCGTAGACCTTCGGGCATCGCCTCATATAAAAAGCGGTGATGCCGCGACCACAAGATTGAAAGCAGACGCCGGGCTTCATCCATCTCATTTCTCATTCAAGCGAGGCTTTCAAACGCAGTCAAAAGACGCACCGCTCCATGGCTGGCCCTGAACCCTTTGGACCCGACGATCCACTTTCATAGGAAGGAGCATTCATGAAAAATATCATCCTGATCGGCATGCCCGGCTGCGGGAAATCCACACTGGGGCGGCGACTGGCCGGAGCCCTGCACCGCTCCTTTGTGGATGCCGACACCTATTTGGAAGAAAAAGAAGGAAAGAGCATCCCCGAGCTCTTCGCCGTGAGCGAAGACTGCTTCCGTGATGCCGAAGAACGCACCATCGAAGCCCTCGCAAAGAGGGAAAGCCTCGTCATTGCGACCGGCGGCGGCGTCGTGAAGCGCGCTGTCAATATCGAGCGACTGAAAAAGACCGGTATCATTTACTTCATCGACCGCCGCCCCGAAGACATCGCAGGCGATGTCGAAGTCAGCACCCGCCCCCTTCTTGCCGAAGGCAGTGCGAAAGTCTACACACTTTACCATGAGCGCATCGCCCTCTATCGCAAGGCAGCAGACGAGATCGTGGTGAATGAGGGTTCGCTGGAAAGCGTACTCGAAAAATTGACGAAACTGGCGATCAGGGGAGATCATCTGACGCGGATAACAGGCTTGTAAGAAGGAAGATGACGAAGCGGTGCATGAAAATACAGGCAAGATCGGGTTCTGCGATGAAATATGTCTTTCCCCAAGCACGTATTGATATAGCATAGACCTGATAAACAAAGAACCTTAGGCAGAGGAGGGCTCCTTTTTATGGGGCTTTTTTCTTTGTGAGGCGGGATAGAGGGTCTCGCTTTCTTTCGATGTGAGAAGGCCCGGAAGAGGGGGCTTTCTTTCGGGGCATGAACCGAGCTTTTAGCCATGGTTGCGTGTTCCTCATTAGTGGCATGAGGGGCGGCGTTTGTGGACAGACCTTTTATCCTCGAGGCTGTCTGCGATGGGTCTCAAAGATCCATGGCCCGAAAGGGCGATGGGGGAGAGCCTCCCTTCTGCCCTCTTGCATTCTTCTCCTGTTTCGAGTACGATAAAGAGTAAGAATCGTCGAAAAAATTAGCGGGTGCTGCCCGTGAGACAGGCCGCCTCCCGATTTCGTAACAAACAAAGGAGACAACTATGCTGAGCGATATATGGGTATATACGAGGACCTCAAAGCTCATGATCGGCCTGCTGCTCCTGGCCGCACTGCTGCTTGCCACGCAGAATTGGCCGCTGGGGCTGCTCTTCTTTATCATCGTGGCCGGGGTCATCGTCTATGTGAAACGCTCCGACTACGGGCAGGAGAAGAAGCTCCTGCGCTATCTGGATGACCTGTCCTCGGGCGTTTCGGCCGGTACGGTGTATGCGGTGAAGAACCTCCCCGTCGGCATCGCGATGATGGATGAGAAGAAAGAGCTGGTCTGGGCGAACAATGTCTTCCGCGGCTGGCTCGGCGAGGGCGCTGAGGTCGGCGTCCGTTTTCAGGATCTCATCACCGGGCAGAAGATCTCCAAGATCTGGGGTAAGACCGGGTGGTTCGAGTGCCATGCGGGAGAGTCCTTCTTCCGTGTTTTCTACAAATTTCTGGACACCGGAGAGAAGAACGATACGCACTTCATGGTATTCTACTTCATGGACCGCACGGATGTCGAAAAAGCGGTGAAGGCGTGCGATGAAGCGCGGCCGGTCTTCTGCCTCATCCGCATCGATAACGTCTCCGAAGTCACCGTAGATATGACCGATGTCGAGCGCTCCGCGCTCCTCTCCGACGTCACAGAGAAAGTCCTCTCTTTCTTCAACGCAAAGGAAGGCTTCATCAAGCAGTACTCCACGAGCGACTTCGTCGCCTGCATTTCTCATAAAGCATTGGCAGAAATGATGGAGAGCAATTTCGAGATCCTCGATGCCGTCCGTGCGATCCATACGGTGAACCGCATTCCGGTCACGCTCTCCATCGGCATCGTCCAGAGCAGCGATTCCTTCATGAAACAGTTCGAAGAGGCGCAGGTCTCCCTTGATCTCGCCCTTGGACGCGGCGGGGATCAGGCCATCGTCCGCCTCGGGAAGGAAGTGAAGGCCTTCGGCGGGAAATCGCCGACGTCCGTCTCCTCCACCCGTGTGCGCGTCCGCGTCGTCGCACAGGCGCTGAAGGAGATCATCGAAGACGCAGATATGGTGCTCGTCATGGGGCATAATCATGAAGACTTCGATGCCTTGGGGTCGGCGGTCGGCGTTGCCCACCTCGCGCGCGCCTCCCATGTCGAGGCGCATGTCGTCCTCTCGAAGGAGCGTGACACCTGCCGCAAGATGGTCGATGCCATCGAGAAGAGCGGTGCCGCCGAAGGGCTCCTCATCGATGAGAGCGAGGCAAAGGGACTCATGACGGATAAGACCGTCGTCATCATCACCGATACGCACATCCCCGAGCTTGTCGCAGCCCCGGAAGTCCTCAAAAAAGCCGTGAAAAAGGTCGTCATCGATCATCACCGCCGTGCTGCCTCCATCATCCGACAGCCGCTTCTGACATACATGGAGCCATCCGCCTCATCGGCGTCCGAGCTTGTGACCGAGCTCGTCCAGTACTACGGCGGGGATGAAGAAATGAATGAACTCGAGGCGTCCTGCCTCTATGCAGGCATCGTCGTCGATACGAAGAACTTCGCCGTCCAGACCAGCGTCCGTACCTTCGATGCGGCGAGCTTCCTGCGCCGCTGCGGGGCAGATACGAAGCTCGTCCACAGGCTCTTTGCGGAGGACATCCATTTCATCAAGACCAAGGCAGAGATCCTGGCCCATATGAAGCTCATCGATAACTATATCGCGATCGCCGAGTGCCCGGAGGGGACAGAAGACTCCCAGGTACTCGCCGGACAGATCGCAGACTACCTTGTGACCGTGAAGGAGATCCGGACCAGTTTCCTTTTCTATCACACAGACAATGGACTCTGTCTCTCTGCCCGCTCCGATGGCTCGATCAATGTACAGGTCGTCATGGAAGCCTTGGGCGGTGGCGGTCATCTCACCGTGGCCGGCTGCCAGCTGGGCAAAGATGGAAATAAAGAAGCAGCGGAAAAGGTCATCCTGACCCAGATCCGTAAACAAGTAGAGGAGGAAAAAGAATGAAAGTCGTATTACTGCAAGACGTAAAGAAAATGGGAAAAAAGGGCGACGTCATCGAAGTCGCTGATGCGTATGGCCGCAACGTGCTCATCCGCAAAGGCCTCGGCGTAGAAGGCACCAAGGCAAACCTCAATACCGCCTCCCAGCGTCAGGAAGCGAAAGAATTCAAGAGCAAGGTCGCAGCAGACGAAGCCGTCATCATGGCCTCCCAGCTCAAGGCCGTCAAGGTCGTCATCAAAGTCCAGAGCGGGGAAGACGGCCGCATCTTCGGCTCCGTCACCGGCAAGGACATCAGCGAAGCTCTCGAGAAGCAGTACAAATTCAAGCTCGAAAAGAAAAATATCCGTCTCAAAGCGCCGATCAAGACCGTCGGTGAATATGACGTAGAGGTCTGGGTCCACCAGCAGGTCACCAGCACCGTCCACGTCTCCGTCGTCACAGAATAAATCTTGTATGAAAAAATCCCCGGGAGTGGTCCTGGGGATTTTTGTGTGTTGGGGAGAATGAGACGGGGAGACTCATAGACAAGGAGACTGGGAGACGTCATATACCATCCATGGTGAATTGAGCAAACTCTTGAAAGCAGGACGCTTGAAGAGGGGGGCATTCCTTTTTTAGTAGATTTTCATCGAAGCAGCTGTTGAAATGTGATAAAATAGAAATATATTTTATCATTCCGATCTGCCAAAGCGCCCAAGATACGGCGCAGCGTAGCCGAATCCAAGGATATCCATCATGCCAAAGAAGTACAAAAACATCCTGATCATAAAAATGAGCTCCTTGGGGGACATCATCCACGCGCTCCCCTCTCTCTACGCCCTGCGTAAAGCCTATCCCGAAGCGAGGATCACATGGGCCGTACACCCCGCCTTCGCAGGCATTCTGCCCGGCAAGCCGTGGATCGATGAAGTCTACCTCGTCGACCGGAAGCGCATCAAGCAGCTCTCCTACTGGAGAGAGATCCGCAAAGACCTGCATGCGCATCACTTCGACCTCGTCATCGACCTGCAGATGATCGCCAAGAGCGGGCTTATCTCCTTTCTCTCCGGCGGCAGGAAAAAGATCGGCTATAACGATGCGCGTGAAGGCAGTTTTCTTTTCAGCAAGCCGATTTCCGGTCCCCATAAGCATGGTCATATTATCGAACAACATTTAGATGTTATGCGTTATATTGGTTGTCCTGTAGATAAGATTGAATTTCCACTCCCCGTCTTAACGGATGAAATGGAAACGGTCACGAAACTGCTTGAAGAGTACAACGTTAAGTCACCTTATGTTGTGCTTGTGCCAGGCACAAGAGGCGGACGTAAAAAATGGCCTATTGAATCTTGGGGGGCTCTTGCTAAGAAATTAGCGGAAGACAAGATTTTCTGCCTTATTGCGGGCACGCCGAATGAGATGGGAATGGGGAAAACTATAAAAAAAATATCGCCCACACCGTACATTGTGAACCTAATGGGTAAAACAAATCTCCTTGAACTTGTGGCTCTTGAAAAAAAGGCGGCTTTGCATATTTCTGGAGATACTGGCCCATTGCACATTGCTAATGCGGTTCATACGCCAATCATCGCTCTCTTTGGACCGACTCTCCCAGATAGAAGTGGCCCATATGGGAATGCCAATGGTTACGCTTTGCTTGCCGATCATCCGGGGACGAAGGAGTGCAGGATGAGCAGCATTCCGGTGGATCGGGTATATCAGCTGGTGCATGAGATTTTGAAAAAAGATGATTGATAGGTAAGGATGGGTCATCGTGACGAATAAATACTGCTATATTTCCATGGCGGCTTTTGCTATGCTGTCATTTGTTTCTCTTGCCGTGGGCAATGCGCTTCTTGCCATAGCTACACTTTGTTTCCTGATTTATGCTTTTAAAAACAGAGCTGCGATGCATCTGCCAGATAAGACGTACTATCTTGCTATTGGGATATTTATCGGAACGATGCTGATATCCGCTTTTCTCAGTGGAGATATCAAGCAGGGGATGAAAGTCTGGATCAACGCCTGGTTCTGGCGGCTTATGCCTTTTTTCATCATTACATTGACCATCAGGGAAGCAAAGCAGGCCAAACGAATTTTAGCTTGCTCTTTGGCGGGTATCGCGATAGGTGCATTCTGTGTGGTGCATCAGGGACTGGGTGGTGATGCAAGAGCTGCTGGCTTCTTTGGTCATCCGATGACATTTGCAGGGTATTTCTGCATCTACTTGCCGCTTTTATTTGTACTGCTTTTTGAGGAATCTACTGCAAACCGTTGGCGGTGGTACATGGGTGGTTTACTGATTCTGCTTTCGGCGGCGCTTCTCTTTAATGCGACCAGAGGTGCCTGGCTGGCGGTGGGGTGCACGATTTTCTTACTGCTCCTTTACTATCTCACGCAGCGAAAAAAGCTAGCTGCGATCATTTTGTGTTGCCTGCTCGCCGTTGGTGCAGGGCTTACCCAATACCCGCCGGTGGTGCAGCGTGCCCAAAGCATTACGGATACCAAAAACCAGTCCAATCACGAGCGACTTCTGATCTGGCACAGTGCGTATGAAATGTTCAAAGACCACCCGGTCACAGGCGTTGGCTTGGGACAGTACAAGGACAATTATCAGAAGAAATATATTTCGCCGGAAGCGAAAGAGCCGCTCCTTTCTCATGCTCACAATAACTTCATGCAGATGCTGGCAGAGAATGGGCTCATCGGTTTTGCTGGCTTTATGACGTTGATTTCCTGCTTCATCGGTTACTCTTTCAAGCGCTTCTGGCAGGAAGGAAATCCATATGCCCTGATGATGTGTGCATCGGCGCTGGCGCTGGTGCTGCAGGGGTTGACGGAGTATAATTTTGGTAACGGTGCCGTTATGAAGAGCTTCTGGCTGGTTCAAGGGTGCCTGCTGGTGCTTAGCCAAAACTGGAAAAAGGAGAGCCCGGAGCAGGACGCATAGCCGCTCGGCAGCATGCCGGGCGTATTTATGAAATCAAAGGAAACGTGTATGACTTCCACATACAAAAATATTCTCGTCATCAATACGATGCACATCGGTGATCTCATGCTGGTGACGCCGGCGCTTCGGACGCTGCGGGCAAACTATCCGCAAGCCCACATCGCGCTTCTGACAGACAGGATACTTGCTGACCTCGTGCGCTGCAATGAAAACATCGACGAATGTATCCTGATCGATAAGCATGGGCGAGACAAGGGAATTCTGGCGCTCATCCGCTTCATCCGGCAGATACGGAAACGTCACTTTGACCTCGTGATCAATTACCATCGCAATGAGAGAGCCTCGGCGATCGCGTCTTTTTCCGGCGGGAAGAAAATCGTCGGTTATGCGCAGCCCTTCTTCCATCGTTTCTTTGACCACTGGATGCCAAACTTGGCGATGGCGGACACGCCGAAGGACAAGGTCATGCACCAGACGCTCTGCCATTTGAAGGTCTTGCAGGAAGCGGCTGGATGCACGAAGCTCGAAGACAGAGGCCTCGAGATGTGGCTGCCGCCCGAAGAGGAAAAGAAAGCCTCTGACCTCTGGCAGAAAGAATTTGCTGAGGACGATCGTGTCATCGCCTTCAATATCGGTGCGAGCTGGATGACGAAGCGCTGGATCGATGCCTACTTTGCCGAGTGTGCCGACCACTTCATTCAGGAAGGCTATCACATCGCCTTTCTGGGTGGTCCGACAGATGTGGCGATCGTTAAGGCATGCATAGAGAAAATGAAAGGAAAAGACAGTCCGAAGGTACATGTCTTCACCGGAAAAGTCAGCCTTACCGTGCTGGCGGGGCTGCTTCGCCGCTGCTGCCTCTTCTTGACGACCGACTCCGGCCCGATGCACGTCGGCGTCGCGATGAATGTACCGATCGTCACCATGTTCGGCGCGAGCCCGGTGCCGACCTTCTACCCCTATGATGACAAAGACATTGTCATCAAGACGCCGGAGTCCTGCCACCCCTGCGGTATCCATGACTGCCCGAAAAAAGGCGAGGACCACATGGCCTGCATGAAACACATCCCCGTCGATGTCGTGATGAAATACAGCGAAGAACTACTGGCCCGCTACGGCGGCAAGTCCGCGCGCGAACTGCCCAGAGAGCGCGGAAACCACCAGTGCCGCATCATCGCGCTGTGAGAGGACATTATGAAACAGAAAGAACTTTACGACTTTGTGAATGAGCATACAGCGCGCTGCCGCATCCTCGTTGCAGGTGACGTCATGCTCGATAAATACTACTACAGCGAAGTCACCCGCATTTCCCCGGAAGCCCCTGTGCCGATCGCCCACGTACGCTCGGAAATGGAGACACTCGGCGGTGCGGCGAATGTGGCGCACAACTTAGCGCGCCTCGGCTGCCAGACTTCCATCGCTGGTTTCGTGGGCGATGACTACCACTGCAAAAGCCTGCTGGAAAAATTTCACAAGAGAGGCATCGCCTGCGAAGGCCTCATCAAGACCGATCGTCCGACCACGACGAAACTCCGTATCATCGGCGGGCATCAGCAGATGCTCCGGCTCGACTTTGAAGAATCTGCGCCCATCACCGGAGACGATGCTGCCCGTTTTCTGGATTACATCCAGCAAAAGCTCCAAGAAGGTCTAGACTGCCTCATTATTTCCGACTACGGCAAAGGCGTCTGTACGAAAGAAAACTGCCAGGCCATCATCGCTGCCTGCAAGGCGCACCACGTGCCTGTCATTGTCGACCCGAAAGGGACGAACTGGATGAAGTACGCCGGTGCGGACTACATCACGCCGAACCTCAAGGAAATCAACGCCGTTCTCACTGATCCTATCCGCAATGAAGACGCGCTCGTCGAACAAGCAGCCCGCGCTGTGATGAAGAAATTCCACCTCGGCAGCATCATCGTCACCCGCTCCGAAGCCGGCCTCTCCCTTGTCAGAGAGGAAGAAATCGAGCACATCCCCACCAAAGCGCAGGAAGTCTTCGACGTCTCCGGCGCCGGTGACACCGTCATCGCCGTCTTCGCCATGGGCATCGCCGGCGGTCTTGCCCCGCGGGACAGTGCCTACCTCGCGAACCTCGCCGCCGGTGTCGTAGTCGCCAAGCTCGGCACCTACGCTGTCAGTCAGGAAGAACTCATAGCGGCGCTCAAGAAAGAGAAATAGGTTTTAACCGGTTTAAGAGGGTTAGCCCTTTGACTGCGAATGAAAGCTCTGCTCGAATGAGAAATGGTGGTGCAGCGCCACGCGCTGCGTATAAAGCGGGCGATGCTTGCCACTCTGGCTTCTCCCTCCGACCTCTGGAAGGAGGTGCCCCGAAGGGGCGGAGGTTAGCTTTGCTAGCCATTGTCCGCGGGCTCGCGCCCAGGTACCAGTCACTCCTGCTCCTTGATGCACTCATCCTTATTTACTATTTACAAGGAGAAAAACACATATGATTATTGTCACAGGTGGTGCCGGATTCATCGGCAGCAACATTGTCAAAACATTGAACCGTCAGGGACGCAGCGACATCCTGATCGTCGACGATCTGAAAGACGGCCTCAACTACAAAAACCTTCGTGGACTCGAATTCCTCGACTACCAGCACAAGGACGATTTTCTCGAAGCCATCAAGAGCGACCGCTTCGACGGCACTGACGTCGACGTTGTTTTCCATGAAGGCGCCTGCTCCGACACCATGGTCTACGACGTGAACTACATGATGCGCACGAACTATGAATATTCCAAGTCTCTTCTGCACTTCTGCCTGCGTCACCGCATCCCTATGATGTACGCCTCCTCCGCCTCCACCTACGGCGGCGGTGAACACGGCTTCCGTGAAGGTGACGAATGCGAAGACGCGCTGAATCCCTACGCCTTCTCCAAGCTCGCCTTCGACCGCTACGTCCGTCAGGTCATGCCGAAAGCCCAGAGTCAGGTCGTCGGCCTCAAATACTTCAACGTCTACGGCCCGCAGGAACACCACAAAGGCAAGATGGCCTCCATTCACTACCAGCTCTACAACCAGATCAACGCCACCGGCAAAGCCCGCCTCTTCCGCGGCTGGGGCGACATTCAGGGAAAACCTGTAGGAGACGGCGAGCAGCGCCGCGACTTCGTCTATGTCAAAGACGTCGTCAAAGTGAACCTCTGGTTCTGGCAGCACAAAGGCCCCTCCGGCATCTACAACTGCGGCCCCGGCCATGCGCAGAGCTACAATGAAGTAGCAAATGCCATCATCAAGGCCATGGGCAAAGGCGAGATCGAGTATGTTGACTTCCCGGAAGTTCTGAAAGGGAAATACCAGAATTTCACTGAAGCCGATCTCACGAACCTCCTCGCAGCCGGCTACGACGAAGGATTCACCGATATGGAACAGGCCGTCAAAGAGTACGTTGACTTCCTCGACCAGGGCGGATATTTCAAGTATAAGAAATAAAAAGCACCATGGTTGTTAGAATAGAAGAGCAGACGATTCCCCTGAGAAAGGGGGCGTTTGCTTTTTATTTGCCATTCTGGGCAGTATAGAGTAAAATTTTAATTGATAAAAGTAATGTTATGTCCTTGGCCGGAAAGTACCAAAGCAAGTCGGCTGTGAACAGCCGACTTATGTTTTTCTGAAATTTGACATTTCATAAGCGTGTAACACTCTGTGAACAGTACATATGTATGGCATCTTGAGGGTATCATGTTTTATCAGATCATATTCCAGATGTTGCCGGATAAAAAGGTGAGAGGACCGTATCGAACGGTGAGGTACAGGGATCGAATGTAAGAAATGCGAAGTCACTCGCTGTTGCCATTCCTGCCGTATGAAGAATTTCATCCTTCACGTGACGCAGGAAGTCGCGAAAGCGCTCGGCCTTGTGCATATCTATGCTGTGACGAACTACGGTTACTATGCAAATACCCACATGCGCATGGAGAAGAAGCTGAAGACCAGTTTCACTGATTTCTGGGAAGAGTCCGGCGGTCATCCCTGCGAGGACAAATGCTTCTATGAGCTCCCGATGACAGAAGCCAGAAAGACCATGGAAGAGATCCCGACGAGAAAGAGAAACTACTACCGTAAGCGCTATGCCCTGCTCGATGAAGTCGATGCGTCCGTGGCAGAGAAGATCAGATTGTTATTGAAATAAATGAGGAAAAGTATGAGCTCACTCGCTATTCTGATTCTGACTTGTAATGAAGAAGACAATATCGTCTCCGTGGTAGAAAACGCGAAGAAATGCACGGACGAAGTCGTGGTCATCGACTCGGGCAGCACGGATTGCACGGTAGAGCTTGCCAAAGAGCACGGCGCAAAGGTGGCCTTCCGCGCATGGACGAATGATTTTTCTGCCCAAAGAAACTTCGCACTGGAGCAGACAGACGCGGACTGGGTACTGTATCTCGATGCCGATGAAAGACTGAATGAGAATGTTATTGCGGAAGTAAAAAGAATTGTTGCGTCTGGTGTAATGGATGCACAATATGCTTTTACCAGGAAAAGCGGAGCTTTTGGCAAAATATTCAGTTATGGCGTACTCTATCCTGATCAGGTGTGCCGGTTGTTCCCGCGAAAAGCGGTCGTGTGGGTAAACAAAGTACACGAACACCCGGAGTGCAAGCTGCCGGAAAAACATTTATCTGGTTATGTAACGCACTATACCTATAAAGATTGGTATGAATGGGAAGGGAAACTTTGCCTGTACACGACGATTTGGGCAGAAGATGCTTACAAAAAAGGAAAGCGGACGACCATGGCAGGCATCTTTCAGCATAGTGTAGGGGCATTTTTTAAAATGTTTGTTTTAAGAAGAGGCTTCCTTGATGGCGGGCTCGGTATTTATCTTTGCTTTGCACATGGCTTTTATACTATGCTTAAGTATCTAAAGCTTTATGATTTACAAAATAAAAGGAAATAGATCTACTTTTCCAGTTTGGAAATGTTAAAAGTTATGGATTCTTTGAATTATCTCGATCCGATAAGTAGCTTTTCTTGTAATCGAGTCCTGTGTAGCCATCTTAAACCACTTTGCCTCATAGAGCAGCAATAATAAGGTTAACGCCTCCTCACTGCTCATAATCTGCCACTTTGTTACACATTATTGGGAAATGTTTCTGTGAGTTCGAGCGTCATTGTCCTTTTGATGAATCCATTTGAACGTGATATATCATGTAAATACAATGGCGAAGTAATCGGCAGACATTTCGTATTTCCCTAACTTTCATATTCTCTGCGCCAGATATTCATAAGCACCTATTATGAACAGATATCAAATTACAGCGCTCTATAAGAATCACTACACTTGACTTTTTATTTTAATTCATTACGAGGGATTATAATATGAATGTATTATTAGTAAATTTGGCGAAGATGGTTGGCTATAGCGGTGGTATGCAAAAGGTGGCATCCAGCTTTGCCAATGAAATGAAAAGGCGTGGTCATCAAGTTTCATTAGTCTATAGTGATATTCAAACTGGAGAATTCTTTTATCCTATTGATAAGGGGATTTTTACTTTTGATGTTCGCCATTATAAGGGGAAATCCATTGCTTATCCATGGCATTTGAAATTAAAACGAGAGTTCTTCAGGACTTTTGATAAGCAAAAAGCCAGAAGTGTGAATGATCAGTTTGAATCCTCTTTTTTGCTGGAGAATTTAGGGGATGTATTAAAGTCGGTAAAACCAGATATGATTGTTTCTTTTCAGTCAGCGGCAAGTAAATTACTGTTTTGCGATTTAAAGACGGAAATTCCTGTTATCACAATGAGCCATGGGGATACAGCAGATTATTTCCAGACGTGCCCGAAAGAAGAGCTCCCCGCATTGGAAAAGAGCGCAGTCGTCCAAGTGCTGGTGCCTTCCTTTGAACGGCCGATAAAAGAGCATTTGCCAAAGGTAAAGACAGTGGTTATCGGGAATGCGATTCCTCAATATGAAGAGCAAGCAGATTTATCTGTAGAAAAGGATACCTACAAGATCGTTTTTACCGGAAGACTGGCAAAAGGCCATAAAAGGCCGCATTTATTGATCGAGGCGTTTGCCGGATTGGCAAAAGATTTTCCGAATTGGACAGTCGAGCTCTGGGGGGGGAGTCGATGGGAAAGCATACTATAAAGAGTTGCAGATGATGATCTCGAAGAATAAGCTGGAGAATCAAGTCTTTCTAAAAGGAACGACGGATGATGTGGAGTCTGTTCTGAAAGCAGGGGATGTTTTTGCGTTTCCGAGTGCCTATGAAGGATTCGGTATGTCGTTGGCTGAAGGCATGAGTATGGGACTTCCGGCGATTGGATATAAGAATTGCAGTGGTGTGAATGAATTGATCACAGATGGTGTGGATGGATATCTTTGCGAAGATGGTGTAGATGATTTCCGTGATAAGTTGCGTAAACTTATGTCGGATAGAGATCTGCGCGTTGCTATGGGCAAGCAGGCGCACATTGCTATGAAAGCGTATGCACCGGAAAAGATTTGGGATACTTGGGAGAATTTATTGGAGAGATTCAAATGAAAGTATTACTGAGCATTTTTTTCTGTAAATGAGAAAATTCTACATATTCAGAAGAGTCTGGAGTCTTTAGGCTGCGAAGTAGAGCTTATGTATTCAGATGCTTACAGACAAGTATGCCCGTATTACAGAAAAAAGTTCGATGAATTGGGGCTCCATTCGGGTAGGCGAAAATATTTACAATCTGTACATGATAGGTTTTATCAGTTATTGGAAAATTTTCAGCCAGATATAGTTCTGTTCATCAATACGCCCAAAGATATTTTGACGGTAGAAGATATCAAGTATGCGAATCGTTTTTCTAAAACTGTCTACTGGTTTGTGGATGGTAATGAGCGGATGTAATATGTTACGAAGTCCCAAGAGGTATATATGAATCAGATCACAATCGTAGTACCTTGCTTTAATGAAGAGGAGGTACTCAGACAATTCCATCAAAGAGTGAACGAAGTGCTTTCCGCTATAGAGGATTGCTCATTTCGGCTTCTTTTTATCAATGATGGCAGTCGGGATAGCACGCTGTCGATGATTCAGCAAATGGAAGAAGAGGATCCGAAGGTATCCTATATCAGTTTTTCCAGAAATTTTGGAAAAGAGTCGGCTATGCTGGCAGGGCTGGATTATGCAGATGGGGATGCTGTCATTATCATGGATGCTGATCTGCAGCACCCGCCAGAGTTAATTCCTGAAATGCTGAGGTATTGGCGAGAGGGTTATGAGGATGTTTGCGCCAAGCGAACGGATCGGAAGGATGAGGGATATGTCAAGGGGAAGCTGACGAATCTCTTTTATTATCTTTTGCAGAAATCGAGCCGGACGGAGATTCAGCGTAATGTGGGGGATTTCCGGTTGCTGGATATGCGCTGTGTGGCGGCGCTTCGTCTGATGCGAGAGAGGGAGCGTTATACCAAGGGGCTTTTTACTTGGGTAGGCTTCAAGAAGAAAGAGATCCCTTTTCATGTGGAGCCGCGTGCAGCGGGGAAAACTACGTGGAATTACTGGTCTCTCATGAATCTGGCACTGGAAGGGATCACTTCTTTTACTACGGCACCGCTTCGTCTGGCATCTATGATGGGCGTGGTGGTTTCTATATTGGCTATTTTGTATATGATCTATGTCTTGGCTAATGCATTGATCTATGGGGATCCGGTGGCCGGATACCCTACGCTGATCACGGTCGTGCTCTTCTTGGGTGGCGTACAGCTTCTGGCATTGGGGATCATAGGCGAGTATCTGGGGCGTGTTTTCAATGAAAGCAAAAATCGGCCTTCATATCTGATCGATGAGATGAATGGTCACAAGATGATCTACAGGGGGGCTGTATCATTGGAAGAACGGGTCACACAAAGAGATTCGGATACATATGGTCGGGAAGACGGATCAAAAGAATAGGGTCTGTTTTCCGGCAAGATTTGGGTGGTAAGGAACATACTATGGAAAAGAAAAATGAGATGCGCTCGTGGGCGATTTTGGCGGCAGTGTTTTTGTTTATGTTATTGTTGAATGTTCTCATGCCGATCCATCGAGATGACTATGATTATTCTTTGGTATGGGGAACGATGCAGCATGTCAATTCATTCTCTGATGTACTGCAGTCTATGTGGAATCATTATCTGACTCATGGCGGACGCATGGTGACGGTATTTGGTCTGGATCTGTTCTTATGGTTGGGAAAGATCTGGTTCGATATAGCGAATGCGTTTGTTTTTACAGCGTTTACTGTACTTTTGTATTTTCATGCGATACGAAGGGTGTCCATTGGCCGATCCTCTGGGCTTTTGGGACTGACTGCATTTTTGCTGTGGCTGGTTTTGCCTCATTTTGGGGAAGTGGCTGTGTGGAAGAGTGGGTCCACGGTTTACTTGTGGTCAGGGCTTTGCGTTGCTGCGTTTTTATTGCCATATAATTTGTATTTGGCAGGGCAGCTTCATTGGAAGCGTGGTATCGCTGCCGTTATGTTTTTTATGGGCATTTTGGCCGGATGGTCAGTGGAAAATCTGGCGGTGACGGTGGTTACGCTGACTTTTTTGATCACAGCGTATTGCTGGAAGAAAAAGATGTTAAAGGCTTGGATGCCGATTGGTATGGTTGCCTCGTTCTTGGGGTTTGTAGGAATATTAGCAGCTCCCGGAAACTATGTGCGTTATGGGGAACAGGGGTCCGGTAAGGGTATCCTGATCCATATCGGAAATCAGTTCGCCGGTAACGGAGAGATGATCCTTTATATACTGCCGGTACTCCTGTTGCTTTATCTGATATGGACGGCATTGAAGCTGCAGCTTTCGGAAGAAAAAGGAGAGACGTTCGAGAGGACCTCCGTGCATATCAGTGTAGGTCAGATCGTTATTTTGGGGCTGATCGCACTGATGCTGATTTCTTATTTTTCTGGCGGGTGGCTGGCTTCTTCCTTGACGGAATTCCTGATCGCTCATGTACTGACACCGCTTCATGTGACACGTGCAAAGACGGTGGCGCAGTTTGCACATACGATGTCCGGCTTGGAAGAAATGGTGATATACCTTGGCGGAGTGTGCCTGGTCTTCTGCTTGGCAAAGCAGTCGATGGGGATTCCTGGGCGAGTATTGAAGAGCGTAAAGGCCAAAGATGTATGTATGGCGTATCCGGCAGTGCGGTTTGCCGCAGCTTGCTTTTTGCTGGCTGCTTTTAATAATTTTGTCATGATCGCAGCACCTACTTTTCCAGCGCGTGCCACTTTCAGCTCGGTGTGCTTTATTCTCGTAGGGACACTGGCCATTTTGCATATGCCTGAAGTGAAGAGTGCATTTTCTGGTACGACTGGGCGCATATTGAAGATAGGGGGTGCCGTTTTAGGGGGATTTTTGGCGGCTTCGGCGGTCATGGTATCCTTGGCGATGACACAGTCGCAGGCTGAGCGAATTCAGTATATTGAGAAAAAAGCGGGCTCTATGGAGGTGGTGGAGCTTCCACCGATCGAAATGAAAAATAGAGCGCTGCGCCATGTCTTCTTTGTCGATTTTGATAATGCTGTGACAAAGGGGGGACTTTGTCATTATTATGGTATCAAGGATATCAAGGTGGTCAAAGGTGTATCGTTGGATACATGAAGGCCATGTACAGGGTAGGCCCATGCCCTTTGGCGGGTAAGTCAATAAAAAAATCCTTCAGCATAGAGCTGAAGGATTTTTTTATTGCCATTTATTTCACTTCCTGGATGATGGTCAAGATCATCGGGCGGCGCTTGGTGCGGTCGAAGAAGTATTTGCCGAGGGCGTCTCTCACCTGGGTCTTGATGGCGTTCCATTCGGAGACGTTGCCGGCTTCGCAGCGGTCTAAGACGGACTCGATGCGTTCTCTGGCTTCGGTCAGGAGGGCTTCGCTGTCTCTCACGTAGACGAAGCCGCGGGAGACGATGTCGGGGCCGGCTAAGACTTGGTTGCTGCCTTTTTCGAGGGCGATGACGACGATGACGACGCCGTCCTGGGCGAGCTGCTGGCGGTCGCGGATGACGATGTTTCCTACGTCGCCTACGCCGAGGCCGTCGACGAAGACGGGGCCGGCTTGGACGCGCTGCGGATTTATCTTGCCGCCGCGGCTGGTGAATTCGAAGAGGGTGCCGTTTTCGCCGATCAGGATGTTTTTCTTTTCGACGCCGAGGCTTTCTGCGAGTTCTGCGTGGCTGACGAGCATGCGGTGTTCGCCGTGGACGGGGATGAAGTATTTCGGCTTGACGAGGGAGAGCATGGTCTTCAGGTCTTCCTGGGAGCCGTGGCCGGATACGTGGACGCGGGTGGTGGTGCTGGTGACGACGTGGGCGCCGAGGCGCATCAGGCTGTCGATGGTGCGGCCGACGCTGGTCTCATTGCCCGGGATCGGGGAGGCGGAGATGATGACGGTGTCGCCTGCGTGGATCTGGACCTGGCGGTGGGAGCCGTCGGCCATGCGGGAGAGGCCGGCCATCGGTTCGCCTTGGCTGCCGGTGGTCAGGATGCAGAGGCGGTCGTCTCTGTAGTGACCAAGCTCTTCCGGCTCGATGAAGGTGCCTTCCGGGGCTTTGAGGTAGCCGAGCTCTTGAGCGATGCCGACGACGTTCACCATGGAGCGGCCGAAGACGCAGACTTTTCTTTTGTTAGCGACTGCTGCGTCGACGGCCATCTGGATGCGGGAGACGTTCGATGCGAAGGTGGCAAGGATGATGCGGCCTTTGGCATCGGCGTAAGCGCTCATGAGGGACTTGGATACGATGGCTTCGGAAGGGGTGTAGCCGGGGTTCTGTGCGTTCGTGGAGTCGGCGAGAAGGCAGAGGACGCCTCTGTGGCCGAGCTCGGCGAGCTTGTACATGTCGGTGAGTTCGCCGTCGACCGGAGAGTGGTCGAATTTGAAGTCGCCGGTATGGACGATGGTGCCGACCGGGGTGCGCAGGTAGATGCCGCAGGAGTCCGGTATGGAGTGGCAGACGTGGAAGAAGCCGCATTTGAAAAGGCCTGTTTTGAATTCGTCACCGGGTTTGACGGTGTGCAGGTCGTAGTTTGTGATGTGTGCTTCTTTGAGTTTGCCTTCGATGAGGCCGCAGGTGAGGCGTGTGGCGTAGACCGGGGCGTTCACTTCGCGAAGCAGGTAGGAAAGGGACCCGATGTGATCTTCGTGTCCGTGGGTGATGAGGATGGCTTTGATCTCGTCTTTGTGTTCGATGAGGTAGGAAAAGTCCGGGATGACGATGTCGATCCCGAGCATGTCTTCTTCTGGGAATGCCATGCCTGCATCGATTACGATAATTTCGTCGCCGTAACGGAATACAGTCATGTTCTTCCCGATTTCTCCAAGGCCTCCTAATGGAATGATTTGTAATCTTGCTTTTGCCAAAATGGATAGAACCTCCTATTCAGTTGTCGGAGCCGGCAGTCGCCGGCTCTAAAAAAATATTTTTGCATTGTATGTCAAAAATAAAAGCCGTTCATAGTCGCTTTTCCTATTATATCACATGGGGGAAGGAAATTGGGAAATGTGGTGGGAGAAAATACGAAGGGGGGAGCGGGCTCGGGTTGAGGGGGAACAGGTTTTACGGGTGCAAAATGTGTGGCTAGGAGCTAGGAGACTAAGAGACTAGGAGACTCCCGTATCGTCATTTTGAGCGAAGCGAGAAATCTTTGTCATTCGCGGTGAGGGACTCACGGTTTTCCCATATGTGCCGCCACCGCTCCACTTTCCTCATCTGTCTTTCATACCGCCTGTGCCCTATCCGCCCCTTCGGGGCACCTTCCCCTCGAGGGGAAGGCTGACGATGCGAGGATAGCATTCGCTCAGGATGACGAAATGCGCCGCACCACCCCGTTGAACCTCTTTTGCTCAATCTATAGGCAGTACGCCCTGAACCCTGAACCTTTAACCCTTTTCCTATTCTTTCTTCAAGTATGATAGAATATGGGTATAAAAAGGCGATATACATTTATATTTCTGGAAGGAGTAGTTATGAATCAGTTCAAAGCGGGCGACACGAATGCGGTCGTCCTGGCGGGGATGTGTACGGCGCTGGCCGTGGTGCTGTCTATGGTGGGCTTCTATGTGCCGGGGATCTCTCTTCTGGCACTGCTTTCATTGCCTCTCCCGATCGCGTACATGGGGATCCGCGAGGGTGTGAAGTGGGCGGTGATCGCGACGTCGGGGATCATGATCCTGGACTCGGCGTTCTTCGGGATCACGACGGCGTTCTTTCTGGTGGTGATGTTCGGCTTCGCAGGGATCGCGATGGCGTACTGCTATCAGAAGCGCGCATCGGCGCTCCGCACCTTTGGGACGATCGTGGTCGTGATGTTTTTCGCGATGCTTTTGAATCTTCTGGGGACGGTGGTCATGATGGGGATGCCCTGGGATCAGATGTATGGAAGTACGCTGGATCAGATGCAGGGGATGGCGAAGGAAATGTCAGGTCTCATGGCGTCTGGGGATCAGCTGGATCAGGTGAATCAGCAGACGGAGGAAATGATCAAAACGATCCGAAAGATGATCCCGGCGGCGATGGTGATGGCACCGATGGTGCTCGCTTGGGCGGTGATGCAGATCGAGAAGGTGGTTTTCCGCCGTCTGGGGCTGACGGATTTTCCTCAGTTTCCTCCGCTGGAGCGCTGGCATTTCCCGCGCTGGGTACTGCTGCTCCTTCTTCTGGCTGTAGGGACGCAGTACATGCCGCTCACCGAGCAGGTGAAGGATCTTGCGTACAATGTGGGCGCGGTGTGCTACTTTGTGCTGTGGATCCAGGGGATCGCGACGCTCTGGTGGCTGCCGCATATCTATCCGGTGGTGAAGCGGCTACGTCTGCTCATTGTCATCATTTCGATCTGGATCCCTCTCCTGCAACTTTTCACGGTGTATCTCGGCGTGGCAGATATGGCGCTGAATTATCGGAAGAAGAGAGGGTATGAGTGAAATGAGGGCTCAGGGTTATCCCGTGGAGCGGCTCGCCCTTTGATTCCATTTGAAAGTTTCGCTTGAATGAAAAATTAGAAATGAGAAATGCGAAATGGTGGTGCGGCTTCGCCGAGATCGATGACGAGGTCGCAGCTGTTCTGGCGTTCGTTATCTCAAGTGCGACGCTTCTCGCCGCTCAGGATGACGAAACGGGGCGATGCCCGAAGGTATGCGGAGAGCAGGTTTCCCGTTTCGAGCTTTACAAACATCGACCGCAGGGCCGCGAATGACAAAGATTTCTCGCTTGCGCTCGAAATGACGACACGAGAGAGTCCGATGTCTCCTAGTCTTTTGGTCTTCTAGTCTCCTAATCCCTAGCTACTAGTCACAAGTCACTAAACATCGAAAGGAGCTCCCTATGCGAATGTTCGACCTTCTGACGAGCGGCGTGATCTTTGCGGGGCGGCGAGGATGGGGCGTCGTGGCGGCGCTGGGAATTGCCTTTGGCGTGATACTTGCGCTGGGAGGCTCGTGGGCGAGATGGGTCTATCTGCTTTTCCTGCTCTTTCCGGCGCTGGAGGATGCGCGGACGGGGTATGTGTCGGATGGCTGGTCGCTCGTTCTTTCGGTGTGCGGCGCTTTACTGATGCTCTCCCGGGGGGCGTTTCTCCTCTGTCTTTTGACGGGCGTAGGAATGGGGGCGCTCTATGGACTGCTGTATCTGATCTCTAACCGATCTCTGGGGCTTGCGGATGTGTTTCTGGCCGCGGCCTCTTCGCTTTGGCTGCTGCCGATGTACGGCCTTCTTTCTCTATGGCTGACATCGCTGGCGGCCCTTTTATGGTGTGCGTTTTTGCTTCTGCGGGGACGGCTGGGGCGAAGGACGGAGATCCGCTTCGTGCCCTTCCTGGCGATCGGAGGTGCTTTGGCGTATGGGGTGCAGGAAACGGTGGGAATGGCTTTCCTTCTCGCATCGCTCGGGCTTTCTTCTCTTTGAGCTGCTGCTTGTCCTTTTCCTCTTTGCGCTCGCCTCTCTCGCAGCGGTGCCGATGCTCTATGACTGGCAGGAGGAGAGGGAGCTCGATCTTGCATCGGAGGAGGTGGCTTCGGCGATCCGCGAGGCACAGATGCTGGTGAAAAGCGGTCATGAGGATATAACCATGGCGGCGATGTCGGTCACCTTCTACTGCGACGAGGAGGCGGGGCGCGTGTCGTACCTCACCAAGCGCGGGGTGAAATTCATCCAGCCGCGGGGGACGCTGTCTGCCAATATCCGTGCAGGGGGAAGGCTCTATGTCGTCTTCCGCAAGGATGGCTTCGCGGGCTCGGAAGGAAATGGGAAGTATACCATGCGGCTCCGGACGAAGGATGGAAAGCATGAGAAGGAGATCACAGTCGCTATGTACACGGGGCGTGTCAGGGTGACGAGGATCAAATGAGGAAAAGGGGTTAGCTCGTGGGGCGTGCTGCCACTTAATTGTGAATGAAAGCTTCGCTTGAATGAGAAATTCGAAATGAGAAATGCGAAATGGTGGTACGGCGCAAAAATAATGAAGCGCCGCAGAATTTTGATAGCGCTTCGCGCTGTCGTCATCTCGAGCATAGTCGAGAGATCCTCCTTGCAGAACGCTCATTGCTACATGTGAGGCAGCACCTGGCCATCGGGTTTTCTCAGTGCATACGTGCTGATTATCGCAGTGCAGTAGAGATCCCTCGGCTACGCTCGGGATGACGTTACGGGGGATCCCAGTCACTAGTCACTTGAGATTTCTAATCCCTAATCTCTGGCTACTAGTCACTAGTCATGAGTCATGAGTTACCACTCACACTTGTTCGCTTGTCCCTTCCTTGGGGAAACCGTATAATAAAGCAAATATTGATGCAAAGGAGAACACCATGGCAGAGAACGAGAGCAAGTCGAAGGGAAATTGGAAGAAAGAGGGCTGGGGAAAGAAGCCGGACACGGATACGATGATCGTGACGCGCATTCCGCCGCAGAATATCGATGCGGAAAAGTCCGTCCTGGGGGCGATGCTGCTCGACAAGGACGCGATCATGACGGCCGAGGACAAGCTGACGGCCGCGGATTTCTACCGCGAAGCGAATGCGATCGTATTTCAGGCGATCCTGAATCTGGCGCACAAGGGCGAGCCGGCGGATATCCTGACGGTGACGGAAGAGCTGAAGCGCATGGGGCGTCTGGATGATGTGGGGGGCGTCCTCTATGTCAATGATCTGCCGGCGAATGTGGCCACCACGAAGATGGTGGACCGTCACGCTGACATCGTCGCAAACAAGGCGAAGCTCCGGCGGCTGATCGATGCAGCCGGCGTCATCACGGATGAGGCGTACTCGGAGCGTGATGATGTCGAGGATATCACGGACAATGCGGAGAAAACGATCCTTGCTGTGACGCGGGATGACCGCCGTTCGGATTTCACTTCGATCGGCGAGGCGGTGCAGAATGAGCTGCAGGAGATCACGCGGAAATTCAAGAACAAGGAGTCCATCACAGGGCTTCCGAGTGGATTCCCTTCCCTGGATGCGCTGACGAGCGGCTTCCAGAAGGGCGACTTCATCATCGTGGCGGCGCGTCCATCCATGGGTAAGACGGCTTTTGTGCTGAATATCGCGAAGAACATGAGCATTTCCTCGGCGCACAAGCACGTCGCCTTCTTCTCGCTGGAAATGTCACGCGAACAGCTCGTGCAAAGACTGCTCTGCTCGACTGCGCTCGTCGACAGCGCGAAGCTCCGCACCGGGCGGATCTCCACGCAGAAGGAGTGGGACCAGCTCGCCTCTGCGGCCAGCGTCCTCATGGATGCGCCGCTCTTCATCGATGATACGCCGGGTGTCTCCGTCTCGGAGATCCGCTCCAAGTGCCGCCGCCTCAAGGCGGAGCAGGGGCTCGACATCATCATGATCGACTATCTTCAGCTCATGCAGGCGAAGAATACGCTCCGAAACGGAGATAATCGCCAGCAGGAGATCTCCGAGATCTCCCGATCGCTGAAGAGTCTGGCGCGTGAGCTGAATGTCCCGGTCATCGCTCTTTCGCAGCTGTCCCGAAGCGTCGAGGCCCGTCAGGACCACCGCCCGCTCCTTTCTGACCTGCGAGAATCCGGCTCTCTGGAGCAGGATGCGGACATGGTGTCCTTCCTCTTCCGTCCTGCGTACTACGACCGCGACATGGAGGATGACAATCCGCAGAAGAATGAGACGGAGATCATCCTCGCTAAGAACCGTAACGGTCCAGTCGATACGGTGAAGCTCCTCTTCGCCGGCCAGTTCACGCTCTTCTATGAACTCACCAATCAGGAACCGCCGCCGGATATGATATAGGAAGGGGATCAGGCGCAGGGGTAGCCCGTGGGGCGTGCCGCCCTTTGATTACGTTTGAATGAGAAATTAGAAATGAGAAATGCGAAATGGTGGTGCGGCGCCAGATCCTTCGACTCAGTTCTCACTGTTCCGCCTTTACATGATCGAACATCCGACATTTCACTCCGCTCAGGATGACGAAATGCGCCGCGAAGCATAAATAGTGGCGATGCCCGAAGGCGGTATTTAGTCACCAGTCACAAGTCACTAGTCACTCCTAATCCCTAATCCCTAGCTGCTTTCCCTAAGGAGGCAAAATGAAAACACATCGCGGCTTCCTCATGGTCTGGGCACTCGCAGGGATCACGGTCATCCTGATCCTTGCCGGCAGCGTCGCGCTGACGCTTTCGCAGGCGATGCGCCGGGAGGTCAGGATGGAGATCGCGACCGATGAAGCGCTCATTGTACAGGAAGCGCTGGAGCAGGGGAAAGCGGTGGTGCGCTTTGGTACGCCGCTTTCCATCTCAAAAGGAGACATGGTAAGGAATGGGAGAACGTACCGCGTAGATCTCCATCAGGAAGAGACCGCAGTAGAGGGGGCCGCCGTCATCCGCCTTTCCTGTGAAGTCACACATGAAAGCGGGGAGACCTACCGAGCCGAGACGCTGGTGGATCGGTGATTGATAGTTGGGGACTAGTGACTAGTAGCTAGTGACTGGGGATTGGGTTTCAAAGAACTCCTCCCAGTTGAGCAGCCCCTTCTCCAAGGGGGAGCGCATGAAAGAGTATCCCCATTCCTCTTTCAGCCCCTCGCGAGGTAACGATACGAGGACACCGCTTTCTCATGGCCTGCGGGCAAATCTTGAACCCTCTGCTAAACATGTTATAATAAAGAGAAATCAATGCAAAGGTGGGATTTCTTTGTTGAAAAAAATACTCATGACCATGGCGCTCTGCGCCGTCACCGCCATGCCTTTCGCTTCTGATGCGAAGGACAATGCGGGCGCCCTGCTCCTTGCCGCGGCGGAGACGCCGAAGGCGGAAGACACGGTGAAGAAACCGGCTTTCGAGGACAAGCGGATCGAGATCAATCTGGCAAGTCGCCTCCTCACCCTGTATCAGGATGATGTCGGCATCCGCATGTATCCTGTCGCACCGGGCAAGCCGGATTCTCCGACACCGATCGGGCGGCGCAAGGTGGTCGATATGGAGATCAATCCGACCTGGATCGATCCGGATAATCCGGACGCCAAAGTGCCATCGGGGCCGGACTGCCCGCTCGGTTACCGCTGGATCGGCATTGGCGGAAATTACGGGATCCATGGGACGAATGTGCCGTCCTCCATCGGCGGCTACGCATCCCACGGCTGTGTTCGCATGTACGAGAAGGATGTCGAAGACCTCTTCGATCACATCGTGAAGGGGATCCCTGTCGACATCAAGTATGAACGTGTCGTGACAGAGATGGATCCGGACAAAACCGTCGTTTACTACATATACCCTGACGGCTATGGGCGAGAGCCGCTCGAGATCTCTGATGTCAGAAAGAAGCTGGCAGAGTTGGGGGCGGGCGGTCTTGCCGATGATGCGAGCATCCAGCAGGCGATCGACAGCTCGGACGGACAGCCTCGCTATGTGGCAAAGGTCTATGACCTGTATCTCAAAGGAAAGCTGCTCGATGTCCACGCCTATGGCAAGGACGGACACGTGTATCTTCCCGTGATGGCCATCGCGAAGGCCGCCGGCATCCGCACGGAGTGGTCGCCGAACTGGAAGCGCTTCACCACCGCCTTCGGAAAGGCACCCGGCCTCAAGAGAGGAAAATATATCTATATCGATGCGAGTGATGCGCCGGCGCTTTTTCGCCTCACGGGGCATCTGGATGAGAAGCACAATTTCATACTGGAATAAGAAGATCCGCTCCGAGAGGAGCGGATTTTTTGTGCTGGGGATTGGTGACTAGTGACTGGTGACTGGTGACTAGTGACTGGTAACAAGGGATTGGTGGCTAGGGATTAGGGATTAGGGATTAGGGATTAGACATCAGACGTCAGACATCAGACATTAGACTTCTGACTTCTTCCCTCCGGCCTTCGGGCATCGCCACTATTTATACTCCGCGGCGCTTTTGCTTTTTATTCGCCGCACCACCATTCCTAATTCCTAATTCCTCATTCGCGCAAAGCTTTGATTCATAATCAGTGGACAGCACGCTAACCCTGTTCCTGTTTCCCATTCCCAACCTGTGTTATAATATAGATACTTGTATGCCCATTGCGTTTTTGTTGAAACAGAAGAACGCAATTTACATTTTCGATCACAGGAGCGATTTATGAAGAATTCAGATATTCGCCGGGAGCAGCCGAAGAAGCGATCCACTTTCAAGAAAGTGCTGGTCTTTCTCTTCGTGATCTGCTTCATCGCAGTCGCGGGCGCGGCGGCCGGATTTTTTGTGTCTGTCTCGAGCCATCTGCCGGACGTGGCAGGAAACATCACGCCAAATGCGTCCTCGCGCATCTATGATGACAAGGGACGGCTCATCACGACCGTCCATGCGGAAGAGAACCGCATCCCGGTGCCGATCTCTCAGGTGCCGCAGAATCTGCAGAATGCATTCGTCGCGGCCGAGGATGTGCGTTTCTATGAGCATCATGGCGTCGATCCGCGCGGCATCCTGCGCGCGGTCTTTGCGAATCTGACGAGCGGCAATGCGACAGGACAGGGCGGTTCGACCATCACCCAGCAGCTCGCGCGCAATGCCTTCCTCACGCAGGAGCAGACGCTGAAAAGAAAGCTGCTCGAAGTGGTGCTGGCTTTTGAGATCGAAAGCAAGTACACCAAGAAGCAGATCCTGGAAATGTACATGAACCAGATCTATTTCGGTCAGGGCTGCTATGGCATCCAGACCGCGGCGCATGTGTATTTCGGAAAGGATGTGAAGGATCTCTCGCTCTCGCAGTGTGCGATGCTGGCAGGCCTTCCGAACAGTCCGAACTATTACTCGCCTTTCCGCAGTCTGGAAGCAGCCAAGTACCGTCAGGGCATCGTCCTCGATCAGATGGCGAAGTACGGCTACATTTCCGCAGCGGACGCACAGGCGGCGAAAGCGGCCGATGTGCATCTGGCCAAGCAGGACAAAGGAAAATCCGGTGCGGGGACCGCGCAGTATTTCATCAACTATGTCATCCAGTCCATCAGCGATAAGTATGACTCGGATGCGATCTACAAAGAAGGACTGCAGGTCTACACCACGCTGAATCTCGACATGCAGAAGGAAGCGGAGAAGGCACTCGCCGCCGAGCTGCCGAAAGGGAATAAGAACAGCAAGGGCCTCACCCAGCCGCAGGGAGCGCTCGTCACCATCGAGACAGGTACGGGCCATGTCAAAGCCATGGTCGGCGGACGCGGCGAAGACCAGTTCAACCGCGCGACACAGATGGTCCGCCAGCCGGGTTCGGCCTTCAAGCCGTTCGTGTATCTGACGGCGTTTGAAAACAAGTACAGCCCTTACGATACCATCAGCAATGAGAAAAAGACCTATGCGGGCGGCTGGACGCCGAAGAACTACGGCGGCACCTCGGGCGGCAAGGTGACGCTCGAAGAAGCGCTCGTACATTCCATGAATATCCCGACCATTGACCTTGCAGACAAGGTCGGCATGTCGAAGATTCTCGCTACTGCGGAGGCCTGCGGCATTTCCACCCTCGTGAAGGACGGCAAGGCGAATGATAACAACCTCGCGGCCTCCATCGGCGGCCTGACCAATGGCGTCTCCCTGATCGATATGGCGAAGGCGTATAGCGTCTTTGCAAATGGCGGCAAGCTCGTCGAACCGACGGCGATCCTGAAGGTCGTCGACCGCAATGGCAATGTGCTCGAGGACCATTCAAAGCCCGCTCCCGGCAAGCAGGTCGTGAGTGAAAATGCGGTATACCGCCTGACGAGCATCCTGGAAGAGGTCGTTTCCAGAGGCACCGGCGGCAATGCGGCCATCGGACGCACCGCAGCCGGTAAGACAGGGACCACCGATGATGAGCACGATGCCTGGTTCGTCGGCTACACGCCGGAGCTCGTCACCGCAGTCTGGATCGGTGATGATACCTCGACCAATGCCGGCTACACCGGCGGTACGATCCCGGCAGCCATCTGGCGCGACTTCATGAGCGTGGCTCTCGGACAGTACAAGTCGAAGTCTTTCGATATTCCGGATTCTGTACGCGCTGAAATGGCAAAAGCCCGTGAGGCACAGGCGAAGAAGGAAGCCGAAGACAAAGCCAAGGCAGAAAAAGAGAAGAAGGATAAGGAAAAGAAATCCGCCGGCAGCAAGCTCCTCGACCGCATCACCGGCAAAACACCGGCGAAGCCGCAGGAGGGAACGGATAAGCCGACGAATTGAGAGTTCACGGCTCCATACAAATCCCGCTATCTTGAGAGATAGCGGGATTTTTGCGTGGAGAATCATGGATGCCATGTCGGATGACTAGTAGCTGGTGACTGGTGACTAGTGACTGGTGACTGGTAGCTAGTGACTGGAAGACATCAGATGGTTTCGTATCGTCATTTCGAGCGTAAGCGAGAAATCTTTTTCCCTAGGACTCACGCTTTCCCTACATGTGCCGCGCCCCTCTCCGCTTTCCCCATCCTCTTTCATACCGCCAGTGCCCTATCCGCCCCTGCGGGGCACCTTCCCCTAGAGGGGAAGGCTGCGATACGAGAATACCATCCTCTAAAAAAGTCGGCGAAGTCACCCCTTGTGAACCTATCCGCTCCCCAAGCACCGTCATCCCGAGCGCAGCCGAGGGATCTTTATTGCACTGCCGCCATATGCACATATGCGCCCTCACTCAAACGACACCTTGGTGCTTCCTTTTTCCCCTTTCGCTCACCCACGGTTTACCGGTCTGCAAGAAGGATCCCTCCACTTCGGTCGGGATGACGTTCAAGGAAGACGGATAGCCTCACATAGTTTTTCACACCGCTTCGTGGATCCATCCTGCGCCTTTGGCGCGCCCCTTCTCTAAGGGGCTACTCGTATCGTAATATAACACCGCTAGTTCCCAAAACGTGCAACGTATCTCCCAGATGAGAGCCCTTCCGCCCTCACGTATCGTCATCCTGAGCGGACGAAAACGCTCTATGTATGAAAAGCCCCAGCCAGAACAAGTGAGGACTGAGCCGAAGGATCTCATGCCGCACATGTGAGACGATCCACTCCCCGCTTATCAAAGGAATGACTGGTGACTGGTAGCTAGTGACTGGAAGACATCAGACGGTTTCGTATCGTCATTTCGAGCGTAAGCGAGAAATCTTTTTCCCTAGGACTCACGCTTTCCTCACATGTGCCGCGCCCCTCTCCGCTTTCATCATCTGTCTTTCATACCGCCAGTGCCCTATCCGCCCCTGTGGGGCACCTTCCCCTAGAGGGGAAGGCTGCGATACGAGGATACCGTCAACTAAAAAGGCGGCGAAGCCGCCGCCGCCCCATGGGCTGCCCTTTGGCACCGAAAAAGGAGCCCCAAACGGGACTCCTTTTTTTATTCTTTCACCAGTACCTTTTCGATCGCACCGATGTACATGGTATGGAAATTTCCTGCTTCCTTTCCATCGTACCAGCGTTTTTCCATAGACGGGTCGAGAAAGGTCTTGTCGTCGAGCTTTGCCTGAAGCATTTTCCTGCACACGAGGATCACATCCGCTTCCGCTACGCCGCAGGTGCCGTCCACGGGATAGGGATGGAGACCGCATGCTTCCCACTTGTCACCATCGTGACCCGAGTGGGAGCCCATGTATCCCAGCTCTTTCTTATAGCTTTCCGGAAGCGACGAGATGGTGAAGGTCTCCTTCGCATCGATGAATTCCTTCGTGCAGCGGTTCTGCCGGATATAGATGGTCGCTGCGTCCTTGCCCCACCATACGCCAAGACCGCCCCAGCTGACGGTCATGGTATTCGATGCCTTTTCATCCCCTGCCGTCACCAGGAACCAGCCCTTGCCGATCTGTGTGAATGGATTCCAAGTCAGTTCTTCTGCTTTGATTTCTTTAAAAGCCATGATATCGCTCCTTTTGTAAATGGTTTTAGCTGGTTTTATTATAGCACAGATGGTCATAGCCGCGGAGAAGATGCGATGCATGTCCGCTGCCAGGGCCTTCCAAACCCCATCCAATGGCAGCAGCCCGGTGGCTTACAGTCATTTTTCTTTTATGCTATAATACGGACATTAAGGGGGGAGCGTTATGGAGGAGACAAAGAGGAAGTATTGGGAAAAGGAAGCGATACGCATCAGTGAGATGATGCATCGCGGATTCTATGAAAAGACGATCCATCCCAAGGATCTGGATGACTACCTGTCACAGGAAAGCTTCAGCTGGATCGGTGCCGTAGAAGGCGAGAACTATCTGAGCAAGAAGGATGCCATCACGGATTTTTCAAGCCAGCGAGATCTGAACGAGGTCCCGCTGATCAGTGTGGGGAAAGGCCGCTACCGCGTGCAGTGGGTGAGCGACACTGTCTTTCTGGTCCTTTCCATCATTCCGCTTTCGACGAAAAAGGAGACCGGGCTTCTTCTTTCGGAGAACCAGCGCGGCACCATGATCTTTCATATCGAGGACGATGCGCTTCGCATCGTGCATATCCATGTATCGAATCCGTGGAGCATGATGCCTGACAAGAAACGGTTTCCCCGCTCGCAAGGCCGCTCAAACTATGAGTATGTCCAGCAGGTGCTCTCCGAACGGACGCTTTCCCGATATCCCGATCTTTCGCCCCGGCAGAAGCTCATCTTAGAGCTTCTCTCTCAAGGAAAAACATATAAGGCCATTGCCGAAGCGCTCTCCATCTCGCCCCGCACCGTCCGCTATCATGTGAATGAACTGCTCACAAAGTTCAAGGTGCGTACAAGAGCGGAGCTGCTCACAGCGGTGCAGAAGTGAGCAGGCGGGCCTCAAAGGAAAGACTCTTTTCCCCGAAATGACATGGAGAGAGTCTCTTCCATTCACTAAAAAAGTCGATGTGAAATAACGATCATCTCATTTTCGCGTTCCATCTGCCGCGGGGGACTTGCAGCTCTCATAGGAGTGACCGGGAAACCTTATCCCAGCTGTCTTTCATGCCATAGTCACCCTATCCGCCCCTGCGGGCACCTTCCCCTAGAGGGGAAGGCTGCGATACGAGAATACCATCTTCTAAAAAAAGGCGGCGAAGCCGCCACGAGAGCCTTGAACCCTGAACCTTGAACCAAATGAAAGCAAAGTAAAAAGGGGCTGTGAAGAAATAAGGATTCATTTCTTCACAGCCCCTTTGGGCTATCCTGCGATGCTCTTTAGCTGGCTGATGAATTCTTCCGCTGACATGGCACCGGTGAGACGGGTGATCTCCTCTCCGTTCTCCAGGATGACGATGGTCGGGATCGACATGATGTCGAACTCGGCGGCGATATCAGGGAGCTCGTCTACATCGATCTTGGTGAAGTGGATGGCAGAGCCCAGCTCTGCATCCGCAGCCTCCATGACGGGAGCCATCATACGGCAGGGGCCGCACCAGGTGGCCCAGAAGTCGATGAGGGAGAGGCCCTCGCGGGTGGCGATCTCTTTCCGGAATGCTTCTTCTGTATGGATTTCAGTGATCATAGGGATCCTCCTTGTATATGACTATATCGATAGAAATGTATATGCTTGATGTACTCATTATAGCATGTGGGGCAAAGCGATTCAACGGGCTAACCTTGAAGTTTGAAAGCAGGAATGAGTGGCTAGGGATTGGGGATTAGGAGTGGCTGGTGACTGAAATGGCAGCTCATGGAATCGCCACCATCTATACTCTGCGGCGCTTAGATCCTTCGACTCAGTTCTCATATTCTATATTAGCCATTTTCTAACATACGACGCTTTTCTCCGCTCAGGATGACGAAATGCACCGCACCACAACCTTGAACCCGGCAACCTGAAGTTTGAAAGCGGGGATTAGGAATTGGTTTTGAGATTAGTACCGCTTCCCATGTATCGTCAGCCCGAGCGAAGCCCTCGATCTTTCTTGCACCCCGGTAAGAAGTCAGTGCGAGATAGCAGAAAGACGCAGAACAAAAACGTCGTTGATGAAATGGCGCATACATGCTGATTCACGTACTGCAGTAGAGATCTCTCGGCTACGCTCGAGATGACGACGACGCGAAGCGTCATCAAAATTCTGCGGCGCTTAGATCCTTCGACTCAGTTCTCATATTTTCAGATAAGCCATTTTTTAACATACGATGTTTTTCTCCGCTCAGGATGACGAAATGCACCGCGCCACAACCTTGAACCCGGCAACCTGAACCCGGAACCTCTAATAATTTACCTTTTTAGCAAAATAGAGTATACATGTAAGAGATATAGGCCTTTTTGATATACAATAATTTTTCATACCTGTTATAAGTATCTTTTATTATATTATTCAAGAAGGGCAATGTATAATGAGAGAAACTCAATTTCGGATTTGTTATGATTCTAGAAGATTTTGTTATGAAAGGTTCAGAGGGGGGAGGCCGATGAGGGCTAGGAAGGATGCGGTGGAGCGTCTGCTCGCGGCGTACCGCAGGTATTATACGATCACGCGTTTTGACGGCGTGAGAGAAGCGCCGGGGGAAGGGCTCCGAGAGGCGAAGGATCTGACGGCACCCTTCCTGCCTGAAGGGGCGTCTCTGTCTGCGGTATGTGAATATTACGAAAGAGCAGAGAGATATTTCATTTTCCATTCGAATGAGCTATGGTCGACGCATCAGGAAGAGTTCGTCTTCGTCTTTTCCGTTCCTCATCTATCCAAAAAAGTCTTTGATGCCTGCAGGGACTACGCGTATCAGGCGGGGATGGATATGGCACACATTGGATCGGGCCATATGTATACGTATATCTCACCGGTCTTTCTGTGCGACACGGTCGATGAGGAGGCTAGGATCGCCTTGGAAAAGTGCAAGTATTACAAGACCTTCCGCTTCTCCTTCCACGGATGGATGGAGTACCATGCGGGATGTCTGGCACTTCGTGACGATCGGTTCTATTTCAATAAGGCAGGACGCTGCATGGAAAAGGGCCTGAAGAAGCTCTTTGAAGGATCTGTGCGGATGGAAGCGTGAGAAAAGGTTCAAAGAATTTCAAACGACCAACAACAAGCAGCGGTTTGCTGTGAGGGGCAGACAAGGAAGTCAAGGAGAAAGGAGAATGATTATGAATACACTGGTATTATTGGCTGTCTGTTTAGTGATTTTGTTTTGTGGTTATGTATTTTATGGGCGCTGGCTGGTCAAGCAATGGGGCGTAGGTGAGGGGGATATCCCGACACCGGCGCATACCATGAATGACGGCATCGACTATGTGCCGGCAAAGGCACCGGTGCTGATGGGGCATCATTTCTCCTCCATCGCTGGCGCAGGCCCGATCACCGGACCAATCGGGGCCGCTATGTTTGGCTGGCTGCCGGTTACTCTGTGGGTGCTGATCGGCGGTATCTTCTTCGGCGGGGTCCATGACTTCGGGGCGCTCTTCGCTTCTGTCCGTCATAAGGGGCAGTCCATCGGGGAGATCATTTCTGCGAATATGTCCAAGAGAGCCAAGCAGCTCTTCATTATTTTCTCGTATCTGACGCTGATCCTCGTCGTAGCAGCTTTCGCTGCGATCGTAGCGTCTACCTTCGGGGCGACCTATGAAAACGGCGTCTTAAATGAAGCCAAGAGTGCGACACAGGCTTCGGTCGCGATGGTATCGCTCCTCTTCATCCTTGTTGCTATCGTATTCGGATTTGCGGTATATCGCCGTCACACCTCCATGGTGACCTCCACCATCCTGGGCGTTGCTGCGATCGTAGCCTGCATGGCGGTCGGCATGAACTGGCATCCGCTGTATTTCTCCACCACCACATGGATGTGGCTCATCGGTCTCTACATCACCATCGCCTCCGTCACTCCGGTCTGGATCCTGCTCCAGCCGCGTGACTATCTGTCTTCCTTCCTGCTCTATGCGATGCTGGCTGTCGCTGTCGTAGGCATCGTAGGCGCACATCCGGATATTAAGCCGGACCTTTTCCCGGCTTACACCGGCTTTGCGGTAGACAATGGCAATGGCATACAGTACATGTTCCCGATCCTCTTCACGACCGTAGCCTGCGGCGCGATCTCGGGCTTCCACTCTCTCGTATCCTCCGGCACGACGTCTAAGCAGCTGGATAAGGAATCGGATGCAAAGCCGATCGCTTACGGAGGCATGCTGCTGGAATGCGTACTCGCAATCATCACCCTCTGTGCCATTGCTTATGCGAGAGAAACGGGTCATGTGAAAGGAGCGACCGATATCTTCGCCGGCGGCATTGCTGCGATGATCGGTGCGATCCCGGGACTCGAAAGCATGGAGAACTCCATGTACACCCTGCTCGTCTTGACGTACTCCGCATTCTGCCTGACCTCTCTGGATACTGCGACACGTCTGGCTCGTTTCATGTTCCAGGAATTCTGGCTCGAACCGGGTGAAACACCGAAAGATATCAAGAACGGCTTCAAGAAAATGATGGTCAATCCATACTTTGCGACCGTCCTCACGGTATTCCTCGGCGTCATGCTCGGTATGAACGGCTTCATGAAGATCTGGGGACTCTTTGGTGCAGCAAACCAGCTGCTGGCCGGCATCGGCCTCCTGGCTGTCGCAGCATGGCTCGGCAATGCAGGCAAGAACAATAGGATGTTCCTCTTCCCGATGTCTTTCATGATGGTCGTCACCCTTTGCTCGCTGGCTCTGATCGTAAGAAATCAGATCCTCATCATCATGAAGGGCGGCGCTGACTGGGGTCCGTATGCACAGGCCATCATCGGTTCCTTCCTTATCATCCTTGCATTGGAGCTTGCGGTAGAAGGCTATCGCACGATCTTCAAGAAAAAGGATCCGGATGACAACGGCGAAGCACCGGCTCTGGACTAAGAAAAATCAATGAAAACCCCGCTATCCGAAAGGATGGCGGGGTTTTGCGGTTCAGGGTTCAGGGTTCAGGGTTCAGGGTTCAGGGTTCAGGGTGTACTGCCTTTTGATTGGGATGAAAGCCTCGTATGAATGGGGAATGAGGAATGAAGGCAGCGGCTTCGCCGAGATCGAGGGCTCAGGTCGCAGCTGTTCTGGCATTCATTATCTCACATACGACGTTTCTCGTCGCTCAGGATGACGAAACGGGGCGATGCCCAAGGTAGCATTTAGTCACCAGTCACTCAAGGCTCCTAATCCCTAGTCACTAGTCCCTAGTCACCGGCAATCTAGATCTTCGAATTCGGAGACATGCTGGTATCTCTGGGATCCCAGGCAATGATTTTTCCGGCGGCGAGGCTTTTTGGCACGTCAATGGTGCGCTGGTTGGAAGAGCCTTTGAAGAGGAGGGTGACGTCCTTCTTGTCGAGCATGAATTCACCGTCGACAAGGACATCGATGCGCTTTAAGAGCTCCATCGTTTCCGGCATGATTTTGGCAAAGCGGCCGAGAAGATCACGGTCGAAGAGGTAGCCGGAGAAGCACCAGATGGTTTTCTGCGGGTAGCGCTCCTTGAAGCGCGTGACGAGGGAGAGAAGGCCTTTCTGATTGGAGGGTTCCATAGGTTCGCCGCCCAAAAGGGTGAGGCCTTCGTAGTATTCCTGTCCGACTTCTTCTAAGATATGGTCTTCGATGTCTTTCGTGAAGGGCTTGCCGTGGGCGAAGTCCCACGTTTCAGGGTTGAAGCAACCCTTGCAGTGGTGCGTGCATCCGGAGACAAAGAGCGTGTAGCGGATGCCGGGACCATTTGCGATATCGTATTCTTTGATGTTGGAGTAATTCATGATAGTGAGATGTTCCTTATGGATAAAATGGGTTCAGGGTTCAGGGTTGAGGTGGCGGCTTCGCCGCATTTTAGATGACGGTATCCTCGTATCGTCAGCCTTCCCCTCGAGGGGAAGGTGCCCCGAAGGGGCGGATAG
>ERZ1026884.69-NODE-69-length-67812-cov-7.021636_pt1 | contig 67812 bp, 46 predicted proteins | sample MGYA00380172_ERZ1026884 | MGnify/ENA primary metagenome ERZ1026884 (study PRJEB33269, sample SAMEA4719808) | human gut metagenome | biome: human-associated habitat; feature: organic feature; material: feces | place: Cameroon | collected 2013-10 ... | reverse complement strand
AAATTGATGCGATCATGGACGGCGACATCCAGGAGCTGATCGATAACCTGACTGCCGCTGATCAGGCGGCAAAGCTTGCAAAGATGAATCAGAATGCAATCGCCTGATCGGTAGGGTATTTAAATAGAGAATAAAAAAACCGCTCCCGCACCTGGGATTTATTGTCCAAAGGTGCAGGAGCGGTTTTTCTGATTCATGACAATAGAATGCTCGCAGAGCGTGCATTCTATTGTTTTATACAGTCTTAACAGTCTTTAACAGCTCGCGGATCTGTTCTACGGACAGCCATTCCGTATTATTGTCGGAGCTGTAGGAGAAACCTTCGGCTACCTTGTGGCCTCTCATGTCAGGCAGCTGTTTGTTGTTCCAGGTCATCTGGGGATATACGATGAAGTGCTTTTCGTATTCGTAGGTCGTAAAGGAATCCTCAGTTGTTACCATGATTTCATGCAGCTTTTCGCCGGGGCGGATACCGATTTCCTTGATTCCGCAGCCGGGAAGCATCGCTTCTGCGAGGTCGGTAATCTTAAAGGAAGGGATTTTGCTGATAAAGGTTTCGCCGCCTTTTGCTTCTTCGAGGGCTTTAATCACCAGTTGCACGCCCTGCTCCAGGCTGATCCAGAAACGGGTCATGCGCAGGTCGGTGATCGGAAGCTCTGTCTGCCCGTCTGCGATGAGCTTGCGGAAAAACGGGATAATCGAACCGCGGCTTCCTGCAACGTTGCCGTAGCGAACGATCGAGAAGTTGATGTCCTTATTGCCGACATAGGCGTTCGCTGCGATAAACAGCTTGTCGCTGACGAGCTTTGTGCCGCCGTAAAGGTTGACAGGGTTTACCGCTTTGTCGGTGGAAAGTGCAACGACCTTTTTTACATTGGTGTCCAGGGCTGCCTCGATGATGTTCATCGCGCCGTGGATGTTGGTCTTGATCGCTTCGTTCGGGTTATATTCACAGGCGGGAACCTGTTTTAAGGCTGCTGCATGGATGACATAATCAACACCTTCAAATGCGCGGCGCAGACGCTCCTGATCTCTGACATCGCCGATGAAGAAGCGAAGCTTGTCTGCATATTCCTTGAATTCATTTTCCATCATCCACTGTTTAAATTCGTCTCTGGAATAAATGATCACCTTTTTGGGGTTGTAGTGCTCCATGACATAACGGGTAAAGCATTTGCCGAAAGAACCGGTACCACCTGTGATCAGAATTGTTTTACCATCTAATAACATATATACATTCCTCCGCTGAATTGGCAGAATGAGCCAATCATTCAATCTTTATCATCATAGCATAGATTGGGCGCAATTGCATCATCTTTTTTGTCAGAGGGTCTGTAAAAATCCGATCAGCCGTCTGGCGATCCGCAGCGCTCCCGCATCAGAGGGATGCAGTCCGTCGGGCATATAGGTTTCTTTGATGATATCGACTTTGGGCTGTAGACCGCTTGTGGAGAAAAGATCGAGAACCGGAAGTCCGTAAAATTCGGCAACCTCACGGATGATGGAAACATATCCGGCGAGGTTTGTTTCCTCCGGCAGACCGTTTTCTTTTAATGCCTCATTTTCGCTGCAGCGGTGCAGCGGCGTCATGAACAGGATATCTGCGTTTGGAAAGCGGTGGATGAGTTTTTCACATAAAACGTGCATTGCGCCGTAAAAGGTGTAAGGATCGCGGGATTCAAATGTGCCGAGCTTTGCATCCCCGTGTCCGAAATCGTTGGTTCCGCCGAACACAACGACAACGTCCGCATCGGAATCCATCGAATCGACGCGGTTGACAAAGGAAAGGTCAGGTTCCTTTGTCGTCAGGTTTTCGGTCTGACAGGCGATTCTGGTTGCACTGATGCCATAATTTTTTACAACAGCGCCGGAAAGCTTCCCGAATACGGAAACATAACAGTGCCCTGTATCAGAAGCACCGACACCCTCCGTAATACTGTCCCCTAAAAAATAAATCTTTTTGCCTTTTAATTCCATGATAAATTGTCTCCCCTTTTTGTGTGACTGCAGCTTATGCGCTGCTTGCAGCAGGCAGTTAGTATTCTCCGTTATCATAGTCTTTTCGGGGAAGATGTGCAAGGCATTTTGCAAATGGCGTATCCGGCATTCGCAAACGGCTGCAAAGTATGGTATACTTGACTATAGTTCACTCGTGGCTTTGTGAGCATCGTAGATGCGATTTTGCGAATGGCGCGTGTGAACTGTAAAAACAACAATCCCAGTCTAACGATGAGAGGAAAAAACGATGTCGCTGCAGTTTATCACAGGCGCGTCCGGCGCCGGGAAAAGTACCTATATTTATCGGCAAATCATTGCCCGTTCCGAAAAAGAACCGGAGGGGCGTTTTTTTATCCTTGTGCCCGACCAGTTTACGATGCAGACACAGAAGGATCTGGTCAGTCTGCATGACCGGAAAGGGATTATGAATATCGACGTCCTGAGCTTCGGACGTCTGACGCACCGCATTTTTGAGGAGATGGGCGCAAATCGGCTTCCGATGCTGGACGATACGGGAAAAAGCCTGATTATCCGGCGTGTGGCGGCGGGACAGAGGGGGGAGCTTCCGGTGTTGGGCGGCAGGCTTGGACAGACGGGATATATCCATGAGGTGAAGTCTGCGATTTCGGAGTTTATGCAGTACGGAATCGGTCTGCAGGAGCTGGATCAGCTGACAGAATTTTCAAAAAAACGAGGACAATTATACTATAAATTAAAAGATCTGCGGACAATTTACGAGGGCTTTCAGCAGTTCATCCGGAAAAAATATCTGACGACGGAGGAATCGCTGGAGGTGCTGGCGTCGTATGTGCCGCAGTCGAAGCTGTTGAAGGACAGCGTGATTGTATTCGACGGGTTTACGGGCTTTACGCCGGTACAGAACCGGGTCATCGCAGAGCTGATGAAGCAGGCAAAAGAAGTGATCGTCACAGTTACCCTCGGAAGCGGGGAAAATCCATGGGAGGAAATCCGGGAGCAGGAGCTTTTTTCCATGAGCAAAAAGACGATACAGACGCTTGCAAAGCTTGCACGGGATGTAGAAATTCCCATCGCGGACGTCGTTGAAATTGCACCGAAATGTTCGCCGCGGTTTTCGGAAAAAGGAATGCTGCAGCATCTGGAAAAATACCTGTTCCGCTATCCGGTGTGCGTGTGGAAGCCTGCGCCTGCAGAAGTGAGCACGCAAAGTGCTTCTGCCGGAATGGCGGCGCAGGAATGTGCAGAGACTGGCGGGCAGGAGCGATTCGCGGCGCAGAACACTGCGTCTGGTTTGCCGTCCGTGCAGATCCGCCTTCTGGAAGCCTCCACACTGCGGGAGGAGGTGCGCCAGATCTGTATCGCAATCCGGCGGCTCGTGACGCAGCAGAATTACTGTTATCGGGATATCGCGGTCATCTGCGGGGATTACACCTCATATGCAAGCTGCATCGAGCAGGAGTTTGCGGCATTCGGCATTCCAGTCTATCTGGATCAGACGCGGGGCGTCACCCTGAATCCGTTTATCGAGTATATAAAAAGCGCACTGCAGGTACGGGTAAAGAACTATAGTTATGAATCTGTTTTCCACTATCTGCGCAGCGGTCTGGCGGATTTTACGCCGGAGGAAACGGACCGGCTGGAGGTTTATGTCCGGGCGTTGGGCATCCGTGGGCGGAAAAAATGGGAGACGCTGTTTGTGTATCCGACGGAAAATATGCTGGACGCAAAGGCTGAGCTGGCGCAGCTGAATGCGCTGCGGGAGCGGCTGGTTTTGGGGCTTGCGCCGTTGTATGGAAAATACAAAACGACGAAGGAGTACGCACAGGGGTTGTATGAGTTTATCGCGCAGAGTAAAATCCAGCAGAAGCTAAAAAGCTTCGAGCAGCGCTTTGCAGAGGCGGGCGATCCGGTGCGGGAGCGGGAGTATGCGCAGATTTATCGACTGGTGATGGATTTGCTCGATCAGATCGTGAGCCTGGTCGGGGAAGAGGAGACGACGGCAGAGGAATTTGCAAAGCTTCTGGAAGCCGGATTCGAAGAGCTGCAGGTTGGCACGATTCCCCAGAATGTGGACCGCGTGGTGGCGGGGGATATGGAGCGGACGCGTTTAAAACAGGTGAAGGCGCTGTTTTTTGCAGGCGTAAATGACGGCAATATTCCGGGCAACGCGGGAAACGGAGGGATTATTTCCGACCTCGACCGGGAATTTTTAACCGGCTCCGGGCAGGAGCTTGCGCCGTCGCCGCGGCAGCAGATGTACATTCAGCGGTTTTATTTGTATTTGAATATGACAAAGCCATCCGAGCTTTTGGTGCTTTCCTGGGCGCGGATGAATCTGGAAGGAAGGGCGCTGCGAAAGAGCTTTCTGGTGGGTCAGGTGCAGCGGCTGTTTCCGACGATTCCGACGGAAAAGCCGGAGCTGGAGCCCATGCTTTTACAGGTGCAGTCTTTTTCGGATGGACGGGAATATCTTGCGAATGGACTTAGAAGCTATGCGGATGGGCTGTTGGATGAGGCAGCGGAGCGTGAGTTTCTGACGCTGTACCGGGTTTACCAGCGGCAGGATGTGTACCGGCTGTGGAGCGGACAGCTGACGGATACGGCATTTTTTTCCTATCAGGAGCCGTCCCTTGGAAAAGCGGTGGCAGCAGCGCTTTACGGGCAGACAATTTCCGGAAGCGTCAGCCGTCTGGAGCAGTTTGCAGCGTGCGCTTATGCCCATTTTCTGCGCTATGGCATGAAGTTAAAGGAGCAGGAAGAGTTCGCGTTTGAAGCGGTGGACATGGGAAATCTCTACCACGGCGTGCTGGAAATTTTTGCGGAAAAACTAAAGGAGATCGGCAAAAACTGGTTTGATTTTACTGAGGAAGAGGGCGAGCGGCTGGTGGACGAGGCGGTGGATGCGTATGCGGTGACGTATCATCACACGGTGCTGTTTGACAGCGCGAGAAACGCCTATATCGTGCAGCGGATTAAGCGGATTTTAAAACGGACGGTAAGCGCCATGCAGTATCAGCTCAAAAAAGGCAGCTTTGTGCCGGAGAAGTTCGAGGTTTCGTTTTCGGTGCTGGAGGAGTTGGATGCGGTCAATATCGCGCTTTCCGAGCAGGAAAAAATGCGGCTGCGCGGCAGGATCGACCGTGTGGATATGAAAGAAGACCGGGAGCATGTTTATGTCAAGGTCGTGGATTATAAGTCCGGCAGCAGGGAGTTTTCGCTGGCAGCGCTGTATTACGGGCTGCAGCTGCAGCTTGTTGTATACATGAATGCTGCGATGGAAATTGCCGGGAAAAAGCATCCGGAGAAAGAAATCGTCCCGGCGGCGATGCTGTATTACCGGGTGCAGGATCCGATGATTGAGATGCCGGAGGGCGAGCCTTCGGCGGAGGAGGTCAATGCGCAGGTGCTGCGCGCCCTGCGGACAACCGGCATTGTGAATGCCAGGGAGGACGTTGTCGAGGGGCTGGATCAGGGCTTTTCAGGGCGTTCGGATGTGGTGCCGCTGGAACGGAAAAAGGACGGCAGCTTTTCGGCGCGTTCGAGTGTTTTGGAAGAGACGGATTTTCAGGCGGTATCGGCATTTGTGGAGCAGAAAATCCGGCAGGCGGGACGACAGATTTTGGATGGAAAAATCGCATTGGACCCGTATGAGCAGGGCAACAGAAACGCCTGCGAATACTGCGCGTACCAGAAAGTGTGCGGATTTGACAAAAAGATCGACGGGTTTGTAATGCGCGAGCTGGAAAACCTGAAAGAAGACGAAGCGATGGAGCTTATCAGAAAGGAGGTCACCGATGGGAATGAAGTTCACGGAGGATCAGCAGCGGGTCATTGATCTGAGAAACTGTAATATTTTGGTGTCGGCGGCGGCAGGCTCCGGCAAAACGGCGGTGCTGGTCGAGCGGATTGTGGAGCTGGTCTCCGGTTCAGGGTGCGATTCGGCGCGGGCAGTGGATATTGACCGGTTACTGATCGTAACGTTTACGAATGCGGCGGCAGCACAGATGCGGGAGCGAATTACGAAGGCACTGTCCGACCGCGTAGAGGCAGAGCCGGACAACGAGCATATAAAAAAGCAGCTGATGCTGATCCACAATGCGAAGATCATGACCATCCACAGCTTTTGTTTATATCTGATCAAAAATCATTTCAACGATATCGGTCTCGACCCGGATTTTCGGACGGCGGACGAGGGCGAAATACGCCTGTTGAAGCAGGAGGTTTTGTCAGAGCTTCTGGAAGAGCAGTTCGCGCTGGGACGGCAGGAATTTACCGACTGCGTGGAATATTTTGCCTACGATGGTCGGGAAAAACGGCTGGAAGAGCTGATCGAACGGTTATATACCTTTTCCGGAAGCTATCCTTTCCCGGAAAAATGGCTGCGGCAGCACCGCATGGATTATCATGTGGAGACGTTTGAGGGGCTTGTAAAAACAGAGTGGTTTGCAGGCATGATGCAGGAAATTTCAGCCCTGCTGCAGGAATGCAAAGAGCAGGAAAAAGCTGCGCTGAAGGTGTGCGAGGAGCCGGATGGACCGTATTTTTACGCTGTAGCGCTGGAACAGGATCAGGAGCTGATCGCAGGGCTGGAACAGGAGCTGGCGAGGGTGGTGCAAGCAGCATCAGAACCAGAGCAGTCTGTGGCATCTGCAGAAATGGACTCGTCCGTTGCGAAAGATGCTTTCGAAGCCCTTGCAGCGCGGGTGCAGGGCATTTCCTACGCTCGCATGGCACCAAAAAAGGATGACAGCGTGTCGGCAGAAAAGCGGGAGCTGGTCAAGGCGATGCGGGAGCGTGTGAAAAGCCTTTTGGGGACGCTTTCCGAAAAATATTTCGTATCCGGTCCGAAGCAGTGGCTTGCAGAATGCAGACAGGCGGACGCAGCGCTGTGCGAGCTGGTGGATCTGGCGCTTTTGTTCGGAGAAAGACTGACGGAGAAAAAGCGGGAAAAGAACCTGCTGGACTTTGAGGACATGGAGCATCTGGCACTGCAGATTCTGTTAAAGGAAGAGGAAAACGGACAGATGGTGCCGTCGGATACGGCGCTGGAATACCGGGAACAGTTCGTAGAGATTCTGATCGACGAGTATCAGGACAGCAACCTCGTGCAGGAATTTCTCTTACAGAGTATTTCCGGCGAGGACAACGGGCGATTTAACCGGTTTATGGTAGGTGACGTCAAGCAGAGCATTTACAAATTCCGTCTTGCACGGCCGGAGTTGTTTTTAGAAAAATTTGCGACCTATCAAAAAGAAGACGGAAGCTGCGTCCGTGTGGACTTAAAGCAGAACTTTCGAAGCCGCCATGAGGTGACGGACTGCGTCAACGACCTGTTTTTACAGCTGATGCACCGAGAGCTTGGCGGAGTGGAATACGACGCGGATGCGGCGCTGTACCCGGCGGCGCAGTTCCCGGAGGCAGACGGCGAAGCAGCGGACGCGCGGGAGAAGGGCGTAGCGCTCGGCGGAGAAGAAAAGCAGGGGAGTGCTGTGCCGGTGAGTACGGCTTGCGAAGCCTCGATCGCCCGCTCCCCTTACGAGCCGGAGCTTTGCATTGCTGCAATATCCGGCGAAAAGGGCGAAGACCCGAAGGAGCTGGAAGCAAAAATGATCGCCGGAAAAATCCGCGAAATCGTTGGAAAGCTCCCGGTGCGGGACAGCGAAAGCGGACAGCTGCGCCCGGCGCGGTATCAGGATATCGTGATTTTGCTGCGGACGACATCCGGCTGGGACGAGACGTTTAAAAAGATACTGGAAGAAAATGCCATTCCGGTCTTTGTGACGTCCAAGACGGGGTATTTTGCGGCGACGGAGGTGCAGACGGTTTTGAATTTCCTGCGTGTGCTGAACAATCCGCTGCAGGAAATTCCACTGTTCGGCGTACTCAAATCGGTGCTGTTTGGATTTGGCGATGCGCAGCTGGCGACGCTGCGCGCACTGGATGAGACGGGAAAACGCTGCCTGTACGACTGCGTGAAGCTGGCGGCGGGAGAAGGAGAAAGTGGTGAAGGCAGCGTAGGATATGGCAGCGGAAGCAATGGTGCCGATGCCTCCCTTCGCAAAAAATGCTGCAGCTTTCTTTCCTTTTTAAACTGCTACCGCGAGTACGCGGTCTATCTGCCGATTCACAAGCTGATGGAGCAGTTTTTGGAGGAAACGGGCTATCTGTATACGGTCAGCGCGCTGCCGGGAGGTGTGCAGCGCAGAATCAACGTGGAAATGCTGCTGACGCGGGCAGAAAGCTTTGAAAAGACGAGTTATTCCGGTTTGTTTCATTTTATCCGGTACATGGAACAGCTGGAAAAATATGACATTGATTACGGCGAAACGGGCGCGTCGGACGAAAACGCGGATGTCGTGCGGATCATGAGCATTCACAAGAGCAAGGGGTTGGAATTTCCGGTATGCTTTGTGTCGGGACTGTCGAAACGCTTTAACCGGCAGGACAGCGCGGCTCCGGTGCTGATGGATATGGATTTGGGACTGGCGATCGACTGGGTGGATCCGACAGCACGGATCCGACATACGACGCTGAAAAAAAATGTGCTGGCGCGCAAATTAAATGCCGACAGCATGGGAGAAGAACTGAGAGTTCTATATGTTGCGCTGACGCGTGCGGAGGAAAAGCTGATTCTGACCGGAACCTGTAAAGAGGACAAGATGCCCCAGGAGGATGCTGCACAGGGTGCGTATGGCTATTCGGCGCTGCGGCTGCAGGAAGCGTCTTCCTATTATGATCTGGTGCTTCCGGCATGGCAGTCCGTCGGACGTCGGCTTCAGATCTGTACGCAGGAAGAACTGCTGCAGGCAGAGCTTGTGCGTGCGTCCTTGGGATACAACAGCAGGCAGAAGCTTTTGGAGGAAGCCGGAAAAGAGCCGGAGGCGGCAGAGCTTGCGCTGTGCGAGCGCCTGCAGAAGCCCTATGCACATGAAAACCTGGCGGGACTTTTTGTCAAAACAACCGTTTCCGAGCTGAAAAAAGAAGGCATGCAGGAGGAAGCTGCGGAAGGGCTCGAGCTGTTCCCGGAGGAAGAGGTCGTGCCGTATCTGCCGCAGTTTGTCAGGGAACAGGAAGAAACCGTGAGCGGGACGACACGGGGAAGTGCGTACCACAGACTGCTGGAGATTTTCCCCTTTGAACGGCAGGAAACCTGGACGGCGGAAAAAATCCGTACGGTCATCGAAGAATACAAAGCAGACCGAAGGCTGTCGGAGGAATATGCTGCTGCGATCAATGTATACAAGATCCGGGCATTTTTACAGACGCCTCTTGCAGCGCGCATGGCAAAGGCTGCCCGAAGCAACAGACTGCACCGGGAGCAGCCCTTTGTGCTGGGGCTTTCGGCAAACCGTTTAAATACAGACTTTCCGGAGGATGAAACCGTGCTGATCCAGGGAATTATCGATGTTTATCTGGAGGAAGAGGACGGCATTGTGCTGGCAGATTATAAGACCGATCTGGTAAAAGACCCGAAGGAGCTGATTTTGCGCTACCGGGTTCAGCTGGACTATTATGAGGAAGCACTTGTGCGGCTGACCGGAAAATGCGTGAAGGAAAAGCTGATCTATTCGTTCGGGCTGGAACAGGAGATTACACTGTAAGATGGAAGAATTTTATTATCAGAAAATGGACAGGCAGAAGCAGGCAGTGTATCACGGCATGCTGCAGGGCGTCCGGCAGCTGGCGGATCAGATTCAGCTGCCGCGTGTGGATGGAAAAGAGCTGTATGACATTTTTTTCCAGATGCGGCTGGATCACCCGGAAATATTCTGGGCGGTCGGGTTTTCGTGGAAATATTATCCCGACTCCCCGAACCTGATTTTCATGCCGGAATATCTGTTTGAAAAAGGAAAAATCAAAGAGCATCAGACCGCGCTGACATCGCGGGTGGATAAGCTTGCACGGCAGGCACAGGGGCTTTCGGAGTGGGAAAAAGAAAAATATGTGCACGATTTTATATGCGAAAATGTACGGTATGACAAATTAAAGAAGCCGTATTCTCATGAAATCATCGGACCGCTGGGGCAGGGCGTAGGTGTCTGCGAGGGAATAGCAAAGGCGGTCAAGGTGCTCTGCGACGCGCTCGGGTTATGGTGTATGATTGCGATTTGCGGCAACAATCCGGAAAAGGGCATCAAATACCGCCATACCTGGAATATCGTGCGCATCGGCGGGCAGTATTATCATCTGGATGCGACATTTGACAATAGTCTGACCAGAGGGGCGCGGGAGGATGCCGAGTACCGTTACGATTATTTTAACCTCGACGATAAGGCGATGTTCCGCGACCATGAGCCGCTGATCGCGCCGGCGCCGGCGTGCACGGACAATGGACATTTTTATTATAAGGAAAAGAAGCTTTCCTTTACGAAAATGGAGGAGGTCAAAAAGCGCGCGCAGCAGGCGATAAAAAAAGGAAAAGTCCTGACGTTTCACTGGCGCGGTTCGTATCTGACGAGGGATGTGCTGCGGGAAATCCTGAATGTGCTGGAGGATGCCGGAAAAGAAAAATCGAAGCTGCCCCATATTTACGCGAATGCAGCGCAGGCGGTATTTCGGGTGTGGTATTCCGATATCGACACGCTTACGCCGGAGATTGTGCTGGAAGATGCGAATGAGGGAGAAAAGACAGAAAAGGGATTGAAAAATCCGGAGTGATTCGTTATAGTAAGAACGTGGTTTTCCACAAATAAATACTTATGAGGAGGATTTACTCATGGATAAGAAGTTTGGCATCAAGCATGTCGTAGCGATGGGTATCGGAACCGCGCTGTTCGTTGTTTTAACCAACGTGCAGATCCCGGTTGGTTTCATCCCGAACACAGCTCTGCAGACCCGCGCAGCGGTACTTGCATTTTTCTCCGCTATTTTTGGTCCCGTTGTAGGCGGTGCCATCGGTCTGATTGGTCATGCACTGGGCGATGCAGTATTTTACGGAAGCGTATGGTGGAGCTGGGTATTCCCGGACGCTGTATTCGGCATCATCGTTGGTCTGTTTGCTGCGAAGTATAAAGTAAAAGAGGGCAGCTTCGGCGGCAAGGAGATCGGTCTGTTCAATATCGTACAGGTTGTTGCAAACGCACTGGCATGGATTCTGGTTGCTCCGGTTCTGGACATCGTAATTTATGCGGAGCCTGTAAATAAGGTATTTACACAGGGCGTGACCGCTTTTGTTGCAAATGTAATTATCATCGGCATTCTGGGAACTCTGCTGTTAGTTGCCTACTCCAAGGTCGGCGCAAAGTCCGGAAGCCTTTCTAAAGAGGACTGATACATGACTCCGATCATCGAGTTTAAAAACTATACTTTTAAATATCGATCACAGTCAGAGCCTACACTCCGGGACATTGACCTTAGGGTCAATCCCGGAGAGAAGGTTTTAATCGTGGGACCGTCCGGGTCGGGAAAATCGACTCTGGTGCACTGCATCAACGGGATGGTTCCTTTTTCATACCCTGGCGAAAGCAGCGGAACTTTGACTGTGGGCGGTAAAGATCCTGCGAAAACCGGTATTTTTGGAATGTCCAAAATCGTCGGTACGGTGCTGCAGGATACAGACGGCCAGTTTATCGGCCTGACGGTTGCAGAAGATGTTGCTTTTGCACTGGAAAACGACTGCGTAGAGCAGGAAGAGATGTTCCGCGCAGTAGACGAAGTGGCAGAGGTTGTTGATATCAAAGCCCTTCTCGGCAATGCACCGACGGAGCTTTCCGGCGGACAGAAACAGAGAGTTTCCATGGCAGGCGTGCTGGTAGATGATGTGGATATCCTGCTGTTTGATGAGCCGCTGGCAAACCTTGACCCGGCGACCGGCAAGCGGGCTATCGACCTGATCGACCGGATCTGCCGGGAGCGCGACAAGACGGTTATCATTATCGAACACCGGTTAGAGGATGCCCTTTACAGGGATGTAGACAGAATTGTGGTGATCGGGGACGGAAGGGTTGTAGCGGATATGACGCCGGACGAGCTGCTTGCCTCCGATATTCTGATTCAGGAGGGCATCCGTGAGCCGCTGTATGTGACGGCGCTCAAACATGCGGGATGTCAGGTTGCGGCAAAGGATCATCCTCAACATATCGAGACGATGAATCTGGAGCCTTATCAGGAAAAGGTAAGGGCCTGGTTCGAGAAGGTTTCCCTGCCGGAGATTCAAGGAGAGGAAAAGCCGGCCCTCGAAGTGCTGGATCTGGACTTTTCCTATATTACAGGCAAACCGATCCTGTCGGATATTCATTTCCGTATTAACAAAGGGGAAATGCTCGCAATTGTCGGCAAAAACGGCGCGGGCAAGAGTACGTTGTCAAATCTGATCTGCGGCTTTATCCATCCGGATCACGGTAAGATCCTGTTAAATGGCAGTGATATTGCGGACAAATCCATCAAGGAGCGCGGCGAGGCCATCGGGCTTGTCATGCAGAACCCGAATCAGATGATTTCCAAGCCGATGATTTTTGATGAAGTGGCGCTGGGACTGAGGGTCCGTGGCGTGCCGGAGGAAGAGGTAAAGGAACGGGTTTACGATAAGTTAAAGATCTGCGGTCTGTATCCCTTCCGGAACTGGCCGGTTTCTGCGCTGAGCTTTGGTCAGAAAAAGCGTGTGACCATCGCTTCGATCCTCGTCATGAATCCGGAGATCCTGATTCTGGACGAGCCGACGGCAGGACAGGATTACCGTCATTATACGGAAATTATGGAATTTTTAAAGCACTTAAATGAGACCCTTGGCATTACGATCATCATGATCACACATGATATGCATCTGATGCTGGAATATACCGACCGTGCGATCGTTATCGCGGACGGCGAGCTGATTGCGGACGACAAGCCGGCAAAGGTGCTGACGGATGAAGCGGTTGCAGACCGTGCTTATCTGAAAAAGACATCGCTGTACGATCTGGCGGTGCGCTGCGGCATCGGGGATGCGTCCGGCTTTGCAGAGCGGTTTATTTATTATGAAAGGCAGGTGAGAGCGGATGGCGGGCAGAATTCTGACGTACAGTGAAAAAGATACCTGGATCCATCGGCTTTCCGGCGTTTCTAAAATGATCTTTTTCCTGCTCTGGTCGCTGACCGGTATGCTGACCTATGACACGAGAGTGCTGCTGGTCATGCTGGTCTGCAGTCTGGTGATCTTTAAGGTTTCCCATACGGAATGGAAACAGGTCGGGACGGTATTTCAGTTTATTTTGCTGTTTTTATGTATTAACATGCTTGCGGTGTGGATGTTTTCCCCGAATCAGGGAACTGTGATCTACGGCACAAAAACAGAGCTTTTACACCTGTTTGGCAATCATAATATCACAAAGGAACAGCTGTTTTACCAGTTTAATATTATGCTGAAGTATCTGACAGTAACGCCGGTGGTATTGATGTTTATCGTGACGACCAACCCGAGCGAGTTTGCGGCAAGCTTAAATCGCATGGGTGTCAGCTACAACGTGGCTTATGCCATTGCCATCGCGCTGCGTTACATCCCGGATGTACAGTCTGATTTTACCAAGATCAAGCATGCGCAGGAGGCGCGGGGCATCGAGATGAGCAGCAAGACATCCCTCTGGACAAGAATCAGGCGAATGAGTGCAATTATTTTCCCGCTGCTGTTTTCCAGCATGGATCGTATCGATGTGGTCAGTAATGCCATGGAGCTGCGGGGCTTCGGTAAAAATAAAAAACGTACCTGGTATATGGGAAAGAAGCTGGTACGAAATGACTATCTGACGATTGGATTTGCGGTAGTATTTATGGCGGTTGCTCTGACGATTACATTTGCGGATGGCAGCCGTTTCTGGAATCCATTCCGGTAAAAAACGCGGAGCTGTGGGACACGGGTATCGCGTTTTTAGAAAAAATACGGGGCGCGGGCAAATTGGATGCTGCGCTCCGGGAAAATGGAATCAGGGGATGCAGCGGATTTTTTCATCGGCTGCGGAAAGGGGAATGTATGATTTACACACTGGAAAATGACAGCCTGAAGGTTCAGGTAAACTCCCACGGCGGCGAGCTGTGGTCGATTCAGACAAAGGACGGGGCCGAATATCTCTGGCAGGGCGATGAGACTTACTGGAAAGACCGCGCATTGAATCTGTTTCCGTATATCGCACGTTTGACCGAGGGCAAATATACGCTGGATGGCAAGACCTACGAAATGCCGATTCACGGCTTTGTCAATTCCTCCGATCTGGAAGTAGAAGAGCATACGGCGCAGAGACTGGTGCTGAAGCTGACAGACAGCGAGGACACGAGAGAAATGTATCCCTTTGCGTTTGTTTACTGGCTGACCTATGAGCTTGTCGGCAACAAATTAAATGTTACTTTTGCGGTAGAAAATAACGACAAAAAGGTGATGTATTTCGGCGTCGGCGGTCATCCGGGCTTTGCCGTTCCGCTGGAAAAAGGTCTTGCATTTGAGGATTACTGCTTACAGTTTGAAGCTCCCGGGAATCCGACCCGCGTTGGCTTTTCTGAGGACTGCTTCGTAAATGGCGAGGACAGCGAGTTTATTTTATCTGACGGCGGTAAGCTGCCCCTTGCACACAACCTGTTCGATCAGGATGCGATCGTGCTGACTGATATGGCGAAGGCAGTGACCCTGTGCAGTGAAAAAGGAACAAGAAGCGTGCGCGTATCCTATCCGCAGATGAATTTCCTGGGGATCTGGCATATGCCGTTTACCGATGCGCCCTATGTCTGCATCGAGCCCTGGTCTGCGCTTCCTTCCCGCAAGGGCAGGATCGAAGACCTTTCCGAGCAGCCCAACCTGGTTCATCTGCCTGCAGGTAAGCGGTATGAAAATACCTGGAGTATTGAGATTTTCTGAGTTTTGCAGAACTGTGAAAAGGAATGTGCCTTGGCACATTCTTGCGCCGAGGCGCGGTTGCTTCGGTAACCATCTACCCTTGCGCCGAGTGCGCATCCTCGCGGAGTGTTTCTTATCGCATGGAAACGAAGTTTTCCATGCGATAAAAAAGAATCCGGCGTCAGACAGCGATAAAACTGTGCGCCGGATTCTTTTTTTTATAAATCTGAAATGCTCGCAGAGCGTGCGTTTTATCTCTGTGTCGCCATGGCTTTTAACTGTCCCATGACCTTTTTGACCGGAGGCAGGTAGAGGATGATCAGCGTCAGCACCGCTTCCACGGACAGATAGATGCCGTTGTAAACCAGGGAATAGACCGGTGCGGACATGCCGTAGTCTGCAGCGTAAGCGCCGAAGAAGATCATACCGGATAAAAATGCGAAGAAATAACGACCGAGTACACCTGCGATATAGCCCTTCACCAGACCGTTTTTCGATTTGGAAAACAGGCCGGATAAGCCGAGCGCACCGAATGCGAAGATGTAATCAACGAGCATCTGCGGTATGCTGATGATATACGGATCGCTGACCAGCTGTAAAAAGCCGTAGGCGATGGCGGTAATCAGTCCGGCACGCAGACCGTACCAATAGCCGATCAGGACTAAGAACAGCATGGAAAATAAAGTGATGGAGCCGCCGAAGGGCAGATGGAACAGCTTGATTTCGGAAGTGACAAAGGCAGCAGCTATCGCCATTGCGGAAAATGCCAGCTGACGTGCGGAAAATTTAGGCCGCTTCATAGAATTGCCGATAAAGCAGGCCAGCAGCAAAAGGGCCAGCATGAGGACAACCAGTGCGGTATAACCGGCAGTGGTCAGCTGATAAGTCGTTCCCCATTCATCCGTGATGGGGATTGCAAAAAAATTGGACATAAAAAAACCTCCTTGTGTGCACAGGAGGGGACGAAAAACAGGACAGATAAAAATCTGTCACATGTGCCTCCCTACGCCGGTATTATCCGGTTCAGGTGATGAGGGTCAGAAATCCGGGCGGATATTCAGTCTCAGCAATCGCTCCCCTGGCAATGATATAAAATTTTGGTTACAGTTCACGAATGGCGCGTGTGAACTGTAACAATTTTGAAACGACAAAAAGAAACGCGTTTCGCATACTTTCGCCATTCCACTGCTTATGATAGTCGGGTTGAGGGAGAGTGTCAAGCTTTTTTCGAAGCTGCGGCACCTTGGCCTGCAGCATTGTGAAAGTTCACCCGCGCCATTCGCAAAAGCGCGTCTTCGACGCTCTCCGCTGCTTCGCAGCTCCTTTTGCTCATAACATGGCGCTCCCTTCGTCCCTTCCTGCAGGCTGATTTTCATGCGAGCATGAAATCAGCCTGCAGGAAGGGATGAGTGAACTGGGAATAAAATTAGGGCTTGTAACCGTTTCGGATTGGGAATATACTAATATACTGAATTGACAAAAAAGATAAAACGATAAAAGGATTGCGAATGAATTGAATAACGATAATTACAAAAAATGGTTCATTGGACTGGCAGGCGGGGTTGTAGTCCTTGCAGGAGTGCTGACCAGTTCGTTTTATGTGTCTTATGCAAAGGTAAAAGGAGAACTGACCCAGACCAGCGCCGAGCTGTTAAACGCACAGAGTCAGGTGGAGGATCTGACAAAGGAGCTGGAAGAAAGCAGCAATGCAGAGGAAGAAACCCGGGAAGGCTATGTGACCGTCATGCTGCAGGACGGCGAGAAAGAGGATCTGCCGGAAATTCCATTTTCTGTAGATCTGGAGGACTGGAACTATGTGCTGGTCAATGAAAAAAATCCGCTGCGGCAGGATTTTGAGGTAGATCTGGTCAAGACGGACAATGGGAAGTATGTGGACGGGCGGATTCAGAAAGCCCTTGAGACGATGCTGGCAGACGGCAAAAAGGAAGGGCTGTCCCTGATGGTCTGTTCCGCTTACCGCGATTATCAAAAGCAGGATCAGCTGATGGACAACTCCATCGCAAAATTCGTAAGGGGCGGCATGAGCTATAAGGACGCTTTTTTCAAGACAAAGGAAGAAATCGCCCTCACCGGTGCGAGCGAGCATCACACCGGTCTCGCTGTGGATATTGTAGGCAAAAATCATCAGGGCCTGGATAAATCTCAGGCTTCCACCAAAGAGGCGATCTGGTTAAACGAGCACGCTGCAGAGTATGGTTTTATTCTCCGTTTCCCGCAGGACAAGGTGGAGATCACCGGGATTTCCTATGAATCCTGGCATTTCCGCTACGTTGGGGAAGAGGCGGCGAAGTTTATGAAGGAAAATAACCTATGCCTGGAGGAGTTTGTAGAGCTTGCAAGGGCACAACAGGAGCAGGAAGCGTTAAAAGAAGCGGAGATGGAGTAGGGATACTGTATCAGAAAGAGAGGAACTGTCATGGCAGACTGGGAAGCAAATGTACGCAGGGTTGTCCCCTACACACCGGGAGAGCAGCCCAAACGAAATGACATCATCAAGTTAAACACCAATGAATGCCCGTATCCGCCTGCGCCGGGTGTGGCAAAAGTGCTGCTGGAGTTTGAAGCGGATAAGCTGCGGCTGTATCCCGATCCGGCGGCCCTTGAGCTGCGGGAAGCGATTGCGGCAGCGGTTTCTATTCCAGAGCACTCGGTTGCAGCAGACCAGGTGTTTGTAGGCGTCGGCTCCGACGATGTGCTGGCACTGGCATTTCTGACCTTTTTTAACAGCAAAAAGCCGATTCTGTTCCCGGACATCACCTATTCCTTTTATGATGTCTGGGCAGATCTGTATGGCATTCCCTATCAGACGCCTGAACTGGATGAAAGGTTCCGTCTGAAAAAAGAGGACTACCTGACCGAAAACGGCGGCATTATTTTTCCGAACCCCAACGCACCGACGGGTTTGATGGAGAATCTGGATACGATCGAGGAGATCGTGGCAAAAAATCCCGATTCCGTTGTGATTGTGGACGAGGCCTATGTGGATTTCGGGGGTGTGAGTGCCCTGCCTCTTGTGGATAAGTATGAAAATCTGCTCGTCGTGCAGACGTTTTCGAAATCGCGCGCTCTTGCGGGTATGAGAATCGGCTTTGCAATCGGCCAAAAGAAGCTGATTTCCTATTTAAATGATGTCAAATTTTCCTTCAACTCCTATACAATGAACCGCCTGACGATTACCTGCGGAAAGGCATGCGTAGAGGACAGTGCGTATTTTCAGGAGATTACGGGGAAAATCGTGGCGACGCGGGAATGGACGAAGCAGAAGCTGACAGAGCTTGGCTTTACGTTCCCGGATTCGAAGGCGAACTTTATTTTTGCAACGCACAAAACCGTCCCGGCGCAGGAGTTATTCGAGAACCTGAAAACAGCCGGAATTTATGTGCGATATTTCAAAAAGCCCAGAATCGACAACTATCTGCGGATTACAGTCGGCACGCAGGCGGAGATGGAGCGGCTGGTCGAAGTGCTGGCGGGGCTGGTGAAATAGGGCGCGGCAGAGGGAGCGTGGATAACGAATGGAAATGTATGAGGATTTTGCGTTAGTTTATGATCGGTTCATGGATGAAACGCCCTATGAAGAATGGTGTCAGTTTGTAGTCGGACGCCTGAAACAGGATCAGATCACGGACGGAATCCTGCTGGATCTCGGCTGTGGCACGGGCTCCATGACGGAGCTTCTGGCAAAGCAGGGCTACGACATGATCGGTGTTGATCTGTCAGACAGCATGCTGGACATTGCAATGGAGAAGCGTGCGCAGTCCGGTCATAATATTTTGTATTTGCAGCAGGATATGCGGGAGTTTGAGCTTTACGGAACGGTCCGGGCGGTGATCTGTCTGTGCGACTCGTTAAATTATCTACTGGAAGAAGACGACTTACTGACAACTTTTAAACTGGTAAACAACTATCTTGACCCGAATGGGCTTTTTATCTTCGATTTTAATACGGTCTATAAATACGAAACAGTCATCGGTGACAGCACGATTGCGGAAAACCGGGAGGACTGCAGCTTTATCTGGGAAAATTATTATACGGCGGAGGATCAGATCAACGAATACGATCTGACGATTTTTGTGAAACAGCAAAAAGACCTGTTCCGCAAATTTGCGGAGACCCATCTGCAGCGCGGCTATACGCTGGAAACGATGAAGCGGCTCGTGGAACAGTCCGGGCTGATTTTTGTCGAGGCACTGGATGCAGACACGCATGGCAGTGTAACGGAGACGAGCGAGCGGATCTATGTGATCGCGCGCGAGCACGGGAAGAATCTGGGATAAGAAATGAAAATATTTGCGCAACGCAGAAAAGCTATGCGGTGAAAAGCGCAGCGTGGAAATGGCAGGGGCTTGCCGTAAAGTAAGCCTGAGGAATGGAGGAGCTATGGGAGATTATATGGTACGCGCGACGGCGGCGAATGCACAGGTGCGCGCGTTTGCAGTGACAACAAAGGAGCTTGTGGAGACAGCGAGACAGGCACACAACACCAGCCCGGTAGTAACGGCGGCGTTGGGACGTCTGCTGACAGCCGGCGTGATGATGGGCAGTATGTTAAAGGGCGATGACGATCTTTTAACCCTGCAGGTTCGCGGCGATGGTCCGGTTCGCGGTCTGACCGTGACGGCAAACGCCAAGGGCGAGGTCAAGGGCTATGCGACGGTGCCGGACGTCATCCTGCCTGCGAATGCGAAGGGCAAGCTCGACGTCGGAGGGGCGGTCGGCAGGGGAACGCTCTCTGTTATCCGTGACCTCGGCTTAAAGGAACCCTATGTGGGACAGACGGCCCTGGTGACCGGAGAGATCGGGGATGACCTGACCTCGTATTTTGCAACCTCCGAGCAGACGCCTTCTTCGGTGGGGCTGGGCGTTTTGATGGAAAAGACGAATACCGTGCGTTGTGCAGGCGGCTTTATCATTCAGCTGATGCCCTTTGCAGAGGAAGAGACGATTTCGAAGCTGGAGCACAACCTGTCGCTGATCAATTCTGTGACGGCGCTGCTCGACCAGGGAATGACACCGGAGCAGCTGTTAGAGCGGGTGCTGGATGGCTTTGATGTGGAGATTACCGACCGGATGCCCTGCAGCTTTACCTGCAACTGCAGCAAGGAACGGGTGGAAAAAGCGCTGATTTCCATCGGCAAAAAAGAACTGCAGGAGATGATCGACGAGGACAAGCCGATCGAGGTAAACTGTCATTTCTGCGGCAAAACCTATAAGTTTGACGTGGATGAGTTGAAAAAAATGGAGAAAAAATCCCGATGAAAGACGGTTTTTTAAAAGCTGCGGCGGCTGCACCGAAAATCCGTGTTGCAGACCCTGCCTGGAACGCACTGGAAATCTGTAAGGCGCTGGACTCCTGTTATGCACAGCGTACAAAGCTGATCGTTTTGCCGGAGCTGTGTCTGACCGGATATACCTGTCAGGATCTGTTTTTGCAGGAACGCCTGCTGGAAGAAAGCCTGGAAGGGCTGCAGACGGTGCTGGAGCATACGAAAGGGCACGATGCGCTGACCTTTGTGGGGCTTCCCTTTGAAAAAGACGGAAAGCTTTACAATGTGGCAGCAGCAGTGCAGGACGGCAGGATCCTGGGGCTTGTCCCGAAGCAGAATATTCCAAACTATGGGGAATTTTATGAGGTGCGGCATTTTGCGGCAGGCAGCAGGGAAGTGTCCGAGGTGGATGTGCTGGGACAGACCGTACCCTTTGGCGGAAATCTGTTGTTTTCCTGCAGGAATCTGAAAGGGCTTGTCGTGGGCTGTGAGCTGTGCGAGGACGTCTGGGTGATGGACCCGCCCTCGACGGCGCTGGCAAAGGCGGGCGCGACGGTGATTGTCAACCTGTCCGCCTCCAACGAGACGGTCGGAAAGGACACCTACCGTAAGAGCCTGATCGCTGCCACGAGCGCGCGGCTTCTGTGTGGCTATGTCTACGCGAGCGCGGGGGATGGAGAATCCACTCAGGATCTCGTTTTTTCCGGGCATCATATGATTGCAGAGAACGGAAGCGTGCTGGCGGAGGCTGCACGCTTTGAAAACGAGACGATTTTTTCGGAGCTGGATATTCATAAAATCTGCCACGAGCGGCGCAGAATGAGCACATTTGTGCCCGAAAACACAGAAACCGGTGTACGGATTGGTTTTACCCTGGAAAAAGAAGAAACAAAGCTGACGCGCACGTTTGCCCAGATGCCGTTTGTCCCGTCGGATGAAACCTTGAAAAAGGAGCGCTGTGAGCAGATTCTATCGATTCAGGCGCAGGGACTGAAAAAACGTTACGAGCATACGGGAGCGAAAACGGCGGTGATCGGCGTTTCCGGCGGTCTGGATTCGACCCTTGCCCTTTTGGTGACGGCGCGGGCATTTGATTTGCTCGGGAAAGACAGAAACGATATTTTAGCGGTGACGATGCCGTGCTTTGGCACGACGAACCGCACCTATGAAAATGCCTGCAGGCTGGCGCAGACCCTTGGCGCGAAGTTAATCGAGGTGAACATCCGCGAGGCGGTGCAGGTGCATTTTCGGGATATCGGTCAGGATATGGACAAGCACGATGTAACCTATGAAAACGGGCAGGCACGGGAACGCACTCAGGTATTGATGGATCTCGCCAACCAGAGCAACGGACTTGTCATCGGAACCGGGGATATGTCGGAGCTTGCACTGGGCTGGGCAACCTATAACGGCGATCATATGTCGATGTATGGCGTAAACGTCGGCGTGCCCAAGACGCTGGTGCGCCATTTGGTGGCATATTGTGCGAATACCTGCAGCGAAAGCGAAAAAGTGCTGCAGGAGGTGCTGCTGGATGTCCTCGACACGCCGGTAAGCCCCGAGCTTTTGCCGCCGGAGGACGGAAAGATCAGCCAGAAAACAGAGGATCTGGTCGGCCCCTACGAGCTCCATGATTTCTTTTTATATCAGCTGCTGCGCTGTGGATTTGGCCCGGCGAAGATCTACCGGCTTGCCTGCAGGGCATTTGAAGGCATTTACAGCAAAGAAACGATCGGCAAGTGGCTAAAGACCTTTTGCCGCCGCTTCTTTGCACAGCAGTTTAAGCGTTCGTGCCTGCCGGACGGACCGAAAGTCGGAAGTGTCGCGGTATCGCCGAGGGGAGACCTTCGGATGCCTTCGGATGCGAGCCGCATGGCATGGCAGAAGGAACTGGATCAGCTGCCGGGATAAGCCTGCGGCTGCGAAATCGCTGTGCCGGCCGTCTGCATGATAAGCCTGTGTCTGCGAACGCGCTGCGCCGGCCGTCTGCATGATAAGCCTGCGTCTGCGAAATCGCTGCGCTGGTCAGGTTTGGGGATATGTCGCCTTTTGAAGCGCAGCGTCGATCGCCTCCAGCAGAAGCTGTGACGTGTAGCGGTTTTCGTCCGGGTAGGTGATGCCTTCGAGGGATTGTTTTTCACAGATCTGTTTCGCAAGTGTATCCATGCAGGGTTCGACCAGCGGATACATGGCTGTGACAGTCTGACTTAAATTGACGAGACGGATGGAAAGAATATCGGAGCTGTCCACGACGACCTCTACATCCGCGTGGTCGTTTCCGAGCTGAACCGTGGAGGTGTATTTTCCGGGCAGGTACAGGGAGGTTTCTGCGTCATAGTCCGGTTTTGGAACTGCCTTTTTGGGCAGAAAGGTCTGCAGCAGCAAAAAAAGCAGTCCAACGCCTAAAACGAGCAGGATTCCGGTATAGATCAGTTCTTTTAAATGAAGTACGATAATTTTTGTTTTGGAACGCATTGCGATACCCCCGGATACTTTGTTATTCCAGTGTACGCAGGTTTTTTTGAGATTATGTCTGTATGGAGGATTTATGAAGATCAGATTTACAAAAATGCAGGGCTGTGGGAATGATTACGTTTATGTCAATGGATTTACGGAGCATATACCGCAGGAAAAGAAGCCGGAATTTGTCCGCTTTGCCAGCGACCGTCATTTCGGAGTCGGCGGCGATGGCGTTATTTTTATCAATCCTTCTGACGAAGCAGATTTTGAGATGGAGATGTATAACGCAGACGGCACAAGAGCGGAAATGTGCGGAAACGGCATCCGCTGCGTGGCAAAATATGCCCATGACAAAGGATTGACCGATCGGGCAAGGTTTTCCATTATCAGCGGCGGAAAAGTGAAATATATGGATCTGACGGTGGAAAACGGCGTGACAAAAGCGATCCGTGTGGATATGGGCGAGCCGATCCTGACGGCGGCAGAGGTTCCGGTTGTTTCTAAAAACCGACAGTCCATCGATGAAGAGATCACTGTGGAGAATCAAACATACCGCATGACCTGCGTGTCTATGGGAAATCCCCATGCCGTTGTTTTCGTGGACAGCACGGCAGATTTGCCACTGGAGCAGATCGGACCGCATTTTGAGCATCACGAGAGATTTCCGAGACGCACCAATACCGAGTTTGTGGAAATCGTATCCCCGGAATATGTAAAAATGCGGGTCTGGGAGCGCGGAACCGGTGAAACCCTTGCCTGTGGAACAGGCTGCTGTGCGACGGCGGTTGCCTGCGTTTTAAACGGCAAAACGGGGCGGAAAGTGACCGTAGAGGTGCTGGGCGGTGCGTTGACGATCCAATGGGACGAAAAGACGAACCATATCTTTATGACAGGTCCGGCGGAGTTTGTCTTTGACGGAGAACTGGAATATGAGGTTTAACACGACAGATGATTCTGAAAAAGAAGATACCGAGAGATTTTTATAAGCTGTTCCGCACCCAGAACATGGAGTATTACATGCAGCTTCTGACCGCTTTGTACGAGGCGGATCAGGAAGCCTATGCCCTGACGCAGCTGACGGATTCGGAATGCAGGAGCATTCTGGCGGAAACGATCGCCAGGGTCAACCTGGTCTGGTGGGAGGATGAAACAGAAAAAACGGAGGACGAAGGCTTTCCCGGGCTTTCGCCCTCCGCTGTTTTGGACAGGTTTGTGAAGTGGGGCTGGCTTTCGAAGGATTTTGATGAAAAATTAAACTGCTATATCATTGGCTTTCCGGAGTACAGCAGGCTGTATGTGGAGCTGTTTGACCGTCTTGAAAAAGAGGACGACAGCATGGAGCGGGAAAGTATTCTGTCTGTATACAGCGCCCTTTACACCTATGATTCGGATCCGGAAAAAAATAACAGCATTTTAAAAAGTGCCCTGCGCACATCCAAAAGCCTCGGACAGATGCTGTCCAATATGCAGGACAGCATGCGGCTGTGGTTCGATGAACTTTCCAAACGAAAGGACTTTATCGGAATTCAGGAGGTTCTGGTCAACGAGATCAACAATCGCGAGAGTGTAAAATATGCAATTTTAACAACGACAGACAGTTTTTACCGCTATAAGGAGGCGGTCAAGGAGCTGATTGCGAAGATCCTGGAGGAAAATGAAAACCGCCGGGAGGGGCTGACGGTGCAGAAGCGGATGTTAATGGCTGCACAGGGCAGCGACAGCAGCGCGCCCGAACTGTCAGAAAGCGCAGGAGGCAGCTATGCAGCGTCCATGCAGGCGAAAGCACTGGCATCCGGCGCGTCTGCACCCGCCCTTTTAAGGCTGGAGCGCGGCATTCAATTCTGCGAAGAGGCGGCGCAGCTGGTTCTTTTGGTGGAACGCGAATTTGATTTAATCGAGAAAAAGTATAACCGCCTGATCGAATTGAAAACCGTCTTTGCGCGGCGGGCGCTGGCGAGAATCCACTACCTTTTGCAGGAGGGTGCAGGCGTAGAGGACAGTACACTGGAGCTGATCGGTCTGCTCAACCACAGCGACAAAAAAGAAGCGCTTTTGGAAGAGCTGCGGGACAGCATGTATGTGACGGCACCGTTTTCCATCGTCGGGGACGCGAGCCTTTACAACCGTCGGCCAAGGCTGGAAAATCAGTTCGTACCGCTGGCTCTGCAGGAGGAGGCGTCCTCGGAAATCGCAGATTTCGTCCCGAAGCCGCTCTATACCGGCAGACAGCTGGAGGAGTTCAGACGGCGGCATACGAAGAACGGAGTTTTTCGGGTTTTGGAGGATACGGTGCAGTCGGCAGAGGATCTGGAAAAGCTTCTGTTTATCTGGCAGGAGGCGACCCAGAGCAGACAGGAGGAAGACCGGATTTTGCTGCAGGAGGAAATCCATCAGAAGGACGGCTTTTCCTACACCGGTTTTAGTATAGACGAAACGGAGAATTGATACATGTTTTCATATCTGGAGGAACGCACCCCCGCTGAGGTGGAGGCGATTCGAAGAACCATACAGGAGCTGCTTCGTCAGACCTGTATTTTACAGGTAAAATACGATCCGGTGACGCTGACGGCCCGGGATAATGGGCGCTATCAGGTCTGTTTAAAGCACCGGGAATTTATTGCGGACTATCTTTCTGTGATGGGCTGTGAGCTGGTGCACGACCCGCAGGACCATCTGTTTAGGATCACAGGCGACGGTGCAGCGATGGAAAAAATGAGCCTGACGACGACAAAGCTTTTGCTTTTGTTAAAGTTGATTTACCGGGATAAAATCATGGGCGAGGGACTGCATGCAACGGTGACGACTCTGGCGGAAATCCGGGAATATGGCAGAAATACCGGACTGCTTCCGGGAAAACTGAACGCACAGGACTGGCAGGCTGCGCTAAATCTGATGAAAACCCATCAGATGATCGAGCTGCCGGGGGCAATTTTGAACGTGGAGGATCAGACGCCGATCTATATTTACGGTACGGTGAATATTTTCTGCTCGTCCTTGGCGATCAACGAGCTGGTACAGCGTTATCGGGATGACGCAGAAGAAAAAATGACGGAAGGAGAAGAGGAACGTGAAACAGGCGAAGAAGATCTTTACCCGGATGTGTCTGAATAACTGGGGCGGAATCAACCATAAAATTCTGGAATTTCACGAATATGTGAACCTGTTTTCCGGCAAGAGCGGCTCGGGAAAATCCACGGTCATGGATGCGATCCAGGTGATTTTATACGGCAGCTTTTCTCCGAGTTTTTTAAATAAAGCAGCGGACGACGCCAAAAACAGACGAAGCGTGTTGAGCTATCTGCGCGGCGAACAAAAGGACGGCACGGCAAACCGCGAAGGGCAGGATTTCTGCTCCCAGATCGTCCTGGAGCTGCAGGATACCGGGACAAAGCAGTATGTCTGCATGGGAATTGCTTTTGAAGTACGGAAAAACGATTCTGAAATACGAAAGTTCGTTTATTTCAGCCATCTCGGAAAAATGCCGGAGGGCGGGTATCTGACGGCAGAGGGCTATCCTTATTCGAACCAGGAGATCCGGGCACTGACAGAGACGCGGATGAAGGAGACGGCAAAGGGCGGCAGGGCAGAGTTAAACCGCATTTATCCGTCCCGGGAGGCATATATCAGCACGCTGTATGACCAGATCCTCGGCTACATTGACGGGAATCGTTTTATGACCATGGAAAAAAGTGCGATTGCGCTGAAAATGTCCAACGGGACGGGACAGTTTATCCGGGATTACATGTTCCCCAAAAGCGAGGGAGACACCATTGAAACGATCAGCGAACAGCTGGGCGCTTACCGGGACATCAAAGAAAAGATCGACGTGCTGGAAAACAAGATCAGAATGCTTAAAAAGGTACGGGAAACCGGGCAAAAGCTGACGATGACGCGTGCAGATATCGTAAAGCAGCAGGCGGTGATCCGCTGTATCGACATTGAGGATTTGAAGAACCGGATCGACGCTCTTTTACAGGATCAGGATCGGACACAGGAGCGTTTGCGGGAGCTTCGGCAGCAGGAAGAAGAGCTGGAAGCCCTGTCTGCCCAGCTGGAAAACGAGCTGATCCTTGTCAGTGCGGACTTAAAGAGCAGCGACCTTGGCAGCCGTCAGGAGCGTCTGGAAGAGCTGGAAAAAAGAAGCCGGATGCTGGCGGACAACGCGGCACAGTGGCGCAAAATCCTGCAGGGACTGCGGCGATGGGAGAGCGACGAGATCGTTGCGGACTATATCAGCAACCGGCTGCTGAATTTGATTGGCGCATTTTGCACCGGACCGGTGACACAGGCGCAGTGTCTGGAGCTGCGCAGCCGTCTGGAAGAGGAACGCCAGAATATCGAGGAAGAGTACGAAACCTATCACGAGCAGGAGAGACAGCTGTCCAAAGACCTGAAGGAAAAGCAAAAGCTTCTGGACGATATGAAAAACAACCGCAAATCCTATCCGGAGGTGCTGACAAAGGCCCGGGCTGCCCTGGAGCAGAAGCTTTCTGCACTGTATGGAAGAACAATCAAGGTGTGGATTTTTGCAGACCTGTTCGATGTTGAGGATGAGGAATGGAAAAATGCGGTAGAAGGACGTCTGGGACGTCTGAAGCTGAGCCTAATTACAGAGCCGAAGGTCGCGGCGGATGCAGCAAAAGCCTTCCGGGAGATGGGGCAGTTTGAGGAAATCGATCTGATTCATTCTGAGGCGGTCACAAAGAGCAATCCGAGGGCGGAGGAGGGTTCGTTATACGAGGCTGTGCGGGCGGTAGAGCCCTTTGCAGACAGCTGTTTAAAACGCTATCTGGGACGGATTATGAAATGCCGCACGGTGGAGGAACTGCGAAGCGTCAAAGACGGTGTGACGCCGGACTGTTATTCCTACAGTAATTTTATTTTCCGGCATCTGAAAAAACGGGATTATACCGTCGGCGCGTGCATCGGAAGCAAGGTTTCCCGCGCACGGCAGCAGGACTATGAAGTAGATGCGCAGCGTCTGAAAAAAGAGCTGGAAGAAGCAAAGCGCATGGCGGACGGTCTGAAGGCGGTCCGGGAGATGGAGAGTCTGAAAGAAGAGCCGGCGTATCTGGAAAGCCTTTCCCGGGCAGCGCAGGAGCTGGAAGCCGTGCTTTTGGAAACACAGGAGACGAAAGCAACCATCGAAGGTCTGCGGATGGGTGCATATAAGGAGCTGGAAGAAAAAGAAGCAGAGCTTCGCAAAAAACGCAGCGAGCTGAAAAAGAGAATGTCCGGTATGCAGAATGAAATTGCACAGCAGACCGGTAATCAGGAGCGCATCCGCACGGAGCTGCAGTCCAAAAACGCAGCATTAAAGGAGGCGTCTGTCGGTTATACACAGCAGCCGGAGATCACCGCAATGGTGCAGGAGGCGCTGTCCAAACGATCCTCCGGCGCGGTCAGGGCCCAGAAAAATGCGGAGATAGAAGTACTTTGTGAAAAGGAGCAGGAGCAGACAGAAGAGCTGTCCCGGGCAAGAAACGCCTATATCCTGCAGTATCCCTCCAGCGGATTTTCCGGCTCGGAGAAATCCAATGAGGGTTATGAACAGCTGCTTTCCCAGTATGAGACAGATTTTGAGCCCCAGTATCGGACAGAGTTTGAAAAACAATGCGATTTCATTTACCGCAGCCTGCGGGAGAATGTGATCGCAACGATTCACGGCGACATTAAGGCGGCAAAGCGGCACGCTGCGGAGATCAACCGCCTGTTGAAAAAGACGAACTTCTCTGATAGTATTTACCAGATTAAAATCGAGCCTGCCTACAATGAAAACGGTCAGTTTTACGACATGCTCATGGCACCGGAGTTAGACAGCAAGAACCTGGACAATGACGGCTTCGAGGGGCAGCTGTCCCTTGGAGAGGACAGCTTTTATCAGAAATATGAAGCAAAGATCAGGCTGCTGACAGACAAGTTCATGCCGGTAAAGGACGACGATGAGCGGGTGCTGGAGCAGCACCGTCGGGAAATGGAACAGTATGCGGATTACCGCAATTATCTGTCCTTTTCCATGTATGAGCAGGTTACGGATGCAGACGGAAACGTGATCCGTGAAAATTTCGTGGACGACATGGCAGGCCGCGATTCCGGCGGTGAGGGTCAGAATCCGAAATACGTCGCACTGCTTGCCGGTTTTGCGATGCTTTACATGCAGCAGACCAACCGCGACAGTCGAATTAAGCTGGTGCTTCTGGACGAGGCCTTTTCCAAAATGGATCAGGAGAGAAGTGCGGTCTGCTTAAAATATGCCCGGCAGATGGATCTTCAGCTGATTGTCTGCGTGCCTGACGAACGCTTACAGTCCCTGATTCGCAACGTGGACTGTGTGTATGGCTTCCGCCGCCACAAAAACCAGATCTCAATGATGCATATCGATAAAGGAAACTATCTGGAGCTGTTGGAAGGAGCGGAATAATTGTAAAAAAGAATGTGCCAAGGCACATTCTCGCGCCGAGGCGCGGTTGCTTCGGCAACCATCTACCCCTGCGCCGAGTGCGCATCCTCGCGGAGCGTTTTTATTTCATAGGACGCATTTTCCTATGAAAGAACAAAAATCCCCTAAAAGCGTCAAAGTGTAAGGGTTATGTAAATTTTTTTCCCCAAAAACTGGTTTATACTGAATTTTGTAACAGGAAACGGAATTCTTCCGACAACGAGATCAGAAGCTGCTGCTTTACAGGTGAGAAATCGCCTGCAGAGCAGCAGCGCTTTTTTCGGGACCTCTTTTTTATGACAATATATTGCTGAAGAAGATCCACGTTCCGGGAGCAACTTCATGTTTCTGCCCGGCAATCGTGATGACTGCATCAACCGGCGTTTCAATTTCGTATCTCCACTGATCGCCCTGCAGTTTCCAGTCGGAACGGATCAGACCATGGCGGGAGCGATAGGAGCAGGAAAGCCATCCGAGGCGTTTGTCGGGAAGCGGAGAGACAGAAATCTTTTCATAGGCGGGATAGCCGTCAAGCGGACGGATTCCGGCGGCGTTTCCATATACCCAGTCAGCGACTGCGCCGTAAGCGTAATGATTATAGGAATTCATGTCGCGGATCCAGAAATCGCCGTTTTCCATAATACCGTCCCAGTGCTCCCAGATAGTCGTTGCGCCTTTTGTGATCGGATAAAGCCAGGAAGGATAGTTTTCCCGCAGCAAAAGTGACCAGGCGAGGGAGACATAGCCGTAGTCCGAAAGTACATGGAGCAGGTAAGGCGTTCCGACAAAGCCGGTTTTTAACTGCACACCGGCGTCTGTAACGAGCTTTGCAAGCTGATCTGCTGCAGCCTGACAGTCTTTTGCCAGGTGGAAATGGGCGGCGAGGATGCATTCGGTCTGCGTGTGGTAAACCGGCCAGGTTTCCTGGAAAGCGGCAACGATATTTTTATAGAGCGTCTCATATTCCGAAACATCTTCGCCAAGCACGTTACCGGCTTTCATGACCAGCTCCGTGGAATGCGCATAAAAAGCAGAAGCGATTAAGTCTTCGTCAGAAGAACCTTTGTAGCTGCCGGACGGTGCATCCAGACCGAGCCAGTCGCCGTAGTGTTCTCCTCCGGTCCAGAGGTTTTTGGTCGTGGTGGAGGAGGTGATATAGCCCACCCATTTTTTCATACTGTTAAACTGGCTGCGCAGAATGTTTGCATCGCCGAATGCCAGATAAAGTTCCCACGGGCAGACACAGGCTGCGTCGCCCCAGGCTGCGCTGCTCTTTTGATTTTCGAGTATGGCAGGAATGACGTGGTCTACATGACCGTCCGGATACTGGTCTGCGGCAAGATCCGAAAGCCATTTGCGGTAAAATGCTTCCGTATCGAAATTGTAGCAGGCGGTACGGATAAATACCTGCGCATCGCCTGTCCAGCCGAGACGTTCATCGCGCTGCGGGCAGTCGGTCGGGACATCGACAAAGTTGCCTTTCTGTCCCCAGATGATATTGTCGAACAGCTTATTTAACAGCGGATTTGAACTGGAAAGAAAACCGGTGCGTTGCAGGTCGGAGCAGACGACAACTGCGGTAAAAATGTCCGGACGTACTGCATCTGCTCCGCCGGGAAAGTGATCGACACGGATATAGCGGAAGCCAAAGAAGGTCAGCTTCGGATGCCAGGTCTGGAATCCTTCTTTACAGAAATATAAAAATTTCGCTTTGGCAGCGCGATAGTTTTCTGTATAAAAGTTTCCGTGTTTGTCAAGAACTTCCGCATGGGAAAGCTCAATACAGTCGCCTGCGTGGGCGTCTAAAGAAACTTCGACATAACCGGTAATTTCCTGACCGAAATCGATGACAGTTTCCCCGGCGGGCGTAGTGAAGATCCGCGCAGGCACGATACGCTCCTGTTCGGTAATTTTTTCGCCCTGTTGGGCAATCAACGTATCGGACGGACCGTCAAATTCCTCGATTGCAATTGGAGCAGAGGACGGATCAAATGCCGCGTCGTAGGTCTCGCCATCATAAATTTCACTGAAACGGACATTGCTTTCATATGCCGACCAGTCTGCTCCGGTCGGGAGAAGCTGCGTGTTGCCGTCTGTATAGGTAATCGTCAAAAGTGCGATCAGTCCGGCTGAAATCTGTGCTTTTTGCTGACGGTGCGCTTCATCGGGCCAGGCAAGCGGACTGCGATACCACCCTTTTCCGACGAGGATGGAAAGTTCGTTTTCCGAAGAAAGGAGCTCGGTAACATCATAGGTCTGCACCTGCAGACGGTGGCGATAGGACGTCCAGCCGGGCGCAAGGACGAAATCGCCGATGCGTTTTCCATTTAAAGATGCTTCATAAACTCCCATTGCTGTAACAGAAAGTGTTGCGTGCGCAACAGAAGATAACGACTGATTGGGAGAAGAAAAAAGAGAAAACTGTTTGGAATAGACCGGGCAGACGTCCCCTGTTGTCTGTGCCGGACGAATCCATTTTGCGTTTGGAATCATAAACATACCCTCCTTGTTTTGGTTCGTCTTGACTTTTATGATAACAGATAGTAGCCTAAAGAAAAGCACCTGATTTTGACTGAAAATGGGGGTGAACTTGTCTTTATGTTCCGAGGGGAGATTACAGAATTCCAGTTCTATCAGAACAGGAAAGCGGAAAAACTCATTATGATGCCGTTTTGTCAGGAGGATCTTGAAATGCACGGCCATAATTTTTTTGAGCTGGCATACATCACGGGTGGGACAGCGGAGCATACGCTGGAAAACGAAGGGAAAACCATTTCTGCAGGCGATTATTTTTTTGTGGATTACGGCTGTCTCCATGGATTTCAGAACTGTAAAAATCTGATGCTGATCAACTGTCTGTTTCTGCCGGAGACGGTGGATGAAACACTGCAGGGCTGCCGGAGTTTTTCCCGGCTGTTACAGGGCTGTCTGTTAAAATATTACCGGATGTCACTTGGGCAGGCGAAGTTTACCAGAGTGTTTCACGACCGGGATGGACAGGTAGGGCAGCTGATGCAGGAAATGCTTCTGGAATATCAGGAGCAAAAAGTCGGATGTTATCCGCTGCTTCGGTTCAAGCTTCTGGAAATCCTGCTTCTGACGCTGCGCGGGCTGATCGAACCGGAAAACGAGCGCCCCTACAGTACGTCTGTGCAGGAGGTGCTGGAATATGTAAACGGGAACTATCAGGACAGCCTGACGCTGGGAACATTCTGTGAGCAGAAGCATTACAGCGTTGCCTATATCAGCAGGCGGTTTAAGCAGGAAACCGGGGTGACGCTGCGCGAATATGTCCAGAATGTCCGCATCGAAAAAAGCTGCGAACTGTTGGAAGACAGTGATCTGAGGGTGGTGGAGATCGCCCGCAGAGTCGGCTATGAAGACATAAAATTTTTTAATCAGATTTTTAAGCGGCGGATGCAGATATCCCCGCGGGAATACCGGAAAATCTGCATGAACCGTGCAGCAGACGGATAAAAGATATGGAGCAGAAATATCTGAAAACAGAGGAACCCAATTCAAAACAGGAGGAAGTATGGAACCGAAGGTAAGCATTATTGTTCCTGTATACAATGCACAGGAATATTTGAAACGCTGTGTGGACAGCATTTTAAGTCAGGATTACCGCGACTTTGAGCTGCTTTTGATGGATGACGGCAGTAAGGATGCATCCGGCGAAATCTGCGACGCCTATGCACAGCAGGATGGCCGGGTACGTGTGGTCCATAAAGAAAATACCGGCGTGTCGGATACGAGAAATCAGGCACTGGAGCTGGCGCGGGGAACGTTTCTTCAGTTTTTGGACAGCGACGACTGGATCGTGCCGGAGGCGACAAGGCTTCTGGTGCGTTCGATGGAGGAATATAACTGCGACATGGTCATTTCCGACTTTTACCGGGTTTCCGGGGAAAGGCTGGCGCAGAAGGGCGACATCGAAGAGGACAAGGTGATGAGCCGTCAGGAGTTTGCTTCCTATATGATTGAAAATCCGGCGGATTTTTATTACGGCGTACTCTGGAACAAAATGTACCGCAGGAGCATCATCGAAGAATATCATATCCGGATGGATACCTCCATCAGCTGGTGTGAGGACTTTTTGTTTAATCTGGAATATATCCGCCATGCGGAGAGCTTTTTTGCCCTGCAGGTGCCGATTTATTATTATCTGAAGCGCCGCGGCAGCCTGGTCAGCCAGGGAGCGAGCATCACGAATACGGTGCGGATGAAGAGCAACATTTTCGAGTATTATAACGAGTTTTATAAAGACGTTTACGAGGATAAAGATTATGCCGATATCCGGCTGCAGGTCTACAGCTTTTTATGGGCTGCGGCAAAGGACGGCGGCGTGCTTCCGGGAAGCAAGAAGCTGGGGGAAGAGCGCAGGCGGATTACCCGGGAAGAAGTGGAAGGAAACGGCGCAGTGATCGGGCAGTACCGGTTCCGCAGGCTGTATGAATATGAGCTGGATCTGGCGGCGCAGAAAAATATGCTGACGTTGGATGAGGCGCTTTTGCTGTGTGCCCTCGCCCAGTGCAGTGCCTGCTACAGCGCACGCAAGCTCGGGGAAATCGCCGGAGTCGGACAGCCGAGGCTGTTTCTTGCGATGCAGAAGCTGGAACGCAAAAAGCTGATCGCGCCGGAAAAGCCGGTTAAGGAAAAGAGTGCAAAGGAAAAGCCCGCCGACAGGATAGAAAGCACAGCGGAGAAAAAAGAGCGCACGGCGGACAAAAAGGAAAAAAGCAGCGAAAAGAAAGAAAAGAACCGCTTGCTCCTGACAGAGGAAGGCAGGAAGCTTTCCGGAGAGCTGCTGCGCGTGGAAAAAGACCTCTACAGCGTCTGCATGGAAGGTATTTCGGACGAGGAACAGAAGCGGATGGAAAAGCTGATGGGCAAAATTCAGGAAAACATGATTCGATTCATGGTGAAAGAAGTGCCGGAGGACGAACCGGGTTTGGAGACAGAGGAAGCGGGTGAACGGAAACAATAATCTTGCGCAGTTTACGCGCCTGGTTTATGATAAGGATAAATCATGAATTAAAGTGAGGAATATTATGAATCTGCCGTCCGCGTTTTTGACGCGCATGCAGGAAATGCTGGGAGAGGAATACGAAGCATTTCTGCAGAGCTATGAATCCGGTCATTATCAGTCGCTGCGGCTCAATCCGCGCAAAACGGACCGGGAGGAATTTACAGAAAAATCGCCGTTTCATCTGACGCCGGTCGCATGGGAGAAAAACGGTTTTTATTACAGCGAAGAGGATACACCGGGCAAGCACCCGTATCACGAGGCTGGTGTCTATTATATTCAGGAAGCGAGCGCGATGGCGCCTGTCGGATATCTGGACGTACAACCGGGGGATTATGTGCTGGATCTGTGCGCTGCCCCCGGCGGGAAAAGCACCCAGATCGGTGCTGCGATGCAGGGAAAAGGTATTTTAATCTGCAATGAGATCCATCCGGCGCGGGCAAAAATTCTTTCGGAAAATGTGGAGCGGATGGGACTGACCAATGCAGTTGTGACGAACGAAAGCCCGGAGCGACTGTCTGCTTATTTCCCGGAATATTTCGATAAAATTTTGGTGGACGCCCCATGCTCCGGTGAGGGGATGTTCCGAAAGCACGAGGAAGCCTGCAGCGAATGGAGTCCCGAAAACGTGGAGCTGTGTGCAAAGCGGCAGGACAGCGTGCTGGACGAAGCTGCCGCAATGCTGAAAAAAGGCGGCAGGCTGGTATATTCGACCTGTACGTTTGCGATGCAGGAGGATGAAGGCAGTGTTGCACGATTCCTTTTGCGGCATCCGGAATTTTCCATAAAAGAGACGCACCGTTATGACGGTATGGAGCCGGGCAGACCGGACTGGGCGGGAACCGAGCCCGTCCCGGACGGAATGGAAAAGACCATTCGTCTCTGGCCCCATAAGCTGCATGGAGAAGGACATTTTCTGGCGGTGCTTGAAAAAACAGGGGAAGTGCCGGAGGGATACCGGGCGCGCAGCCTGTATGGAATCCAGAAAGGAATTGCGCCCAGGGATTTTGCTGCATGGAAAGAATTTGAACGAGAAAGCCTGAAGAAGCAGTTTGATGGAAATTTTTTATTGTTCGGCGACCAGCTTTATCTTGCGCCAAAGGACATGCCGGCTTTAAAAGGCTTAAAGGTGCTGCGTCCGGGACTGCATCTGGGCACGATGAAAAAAGGGCGGTTTGAACCGGCACATGCGCTGGCACTTTCGCTTTCGCCCAAAGATGCAGTGCATTGCTGCAACCTTTCCGGTGACAGCCAGGAGGCAAGGCAGTGGATCAACGGCATGACGCTTTCCAAAGACGGGGAAAAGGGCTGGCAGCTGGTCTGCGTAGATGGATACAGCCTCGGCTGGGGAAAGCTGGCAGGCGGGATTTTAAAAAATCATTATCCCAAAGGGCTGCGCAAAACAATGTGACAGACGTGCTGTCTGTGCAACCCGCCGCAGGCGGAGCAGGACTCTGTTTTACATATGCAGGAACCAAAAAAATGGAGGAAAGCATTATGAGATTTACACTGGATTACGATCAGTACGCTGCCCTGGCAAGACAGACGGCAGCAGAGGGATGTGTTCTTTTAAAAAATGAGAAGGAGGCACTTCCGATTCGAAAAGGAGAGACAGTTTCCGTGTTTGGACGGATTGCCTTTACCTATTATAAGAGCGGAACCGGATCGGGCGGTATGGTAAATGCTCCCTATGTGACAAATATCCTGGATAGCTTAAAGGAATGCAAGGATATTTCTGTCAACGAAGAGCTGGAAGCGGTTTATCAGGACTGGATCCGGGAAAATCCCTTTGATATGGGAGAAGGCTGGGCGCAGGAGCCCTGGAGCCAGAAGGAAATGCCGGTCAGCGAGGCGCTTGCACAGAAAGCGGCAGCATCCTCTGATCTTGCTGTTGTTGTGCTCGGCAGGACAGCAGGCGAGGACATGGACAACAGCGCAGAGCCGGGAAGCTATCTGCTGACAGCAGAGGAGGAGGCGCTGATCAAAACCGTCTGTAGCGCATTCAAACGGACTGCCGTTGTGTTAAACGTCGGCAATATCATTGATATGAAATGGGTGGATCGCTGCCAGCCCCAGGCAGTTTTGTATGTATGGCAGGGCGGTCAGGAGGGCGGACACGCGGCGGCAGATATCCTGACCGGCGCAGTGAATCCGTGTGGTAAGCTGAGCGATACGATCGCAGCAGATATTTCGGATTATCCGTCTACGGATAATTTTGGAGATGCTGTATGCAATGTGTATGCAGAGGATATTTACGTTGGCTACCGTTTTTTTGAAACCTTTGCAAAGGAAAAAGTAAGCTATCCCTTCGGCTTTGGTCTGTCTTATACGGATTTTTCCGTGGAGGTTTTGAATACAAGAACGGACGGTATGAAAGCAGAACTTACCGTTTTGGTTAAAAACATCGGAAAGACTGCCGGAAAAGAAGTCGTGCAGGTGTATGTCTGCCCGCCTCAGGGAAAGCTTGGCAAGCCTGTCCGGAATCTAAACAGCTTTTACAAGACGCAGCTGCTTACGCCAGGAGAGGGGGAGGAGGTAAATCTCGTCGTTTCCCTGGAAAAGAGTGCATCCTATGATGACAGCGGCGTAACCGGGGAGAAATCCTGTTGGGTGCTGGAAGCGGGCGCTTATGGCATCTATGTCGGAACGGATGTCCGCAGCGCGAAAAAGGTTTGCGAGGTGCAGTTAGACGAGCTGTGCGTCATTTCCAGACTGGAAGAGGCGCTTGCACCGGTACAGCCATATGAGCGTCTGGTTCCGGTGGAAACGGGCAAAAAGGGCACAGACGGAGAGCCGGTTCTGGAAATCGGAAAACAGGCAGCGCCTCTGCGGAGTGTCGATCTGGCAGAAAGAATCCGGACTGAACGCCCGGAGGCAGAGGCCTGCATCGGCGATCAGGGCTGGAAGTTAGCGGATGTCTGTGATAAAAAGGTGACGCTGGAACAGTTTTTATCCCAGTTATCGGACGAAGATCTGGCATGCCTGGTCCGGGGAGAGGGCATGTGCTCTCCGAAGGCAACACCTGGCATTGCATCTGCATTCGGCGGTGTGACGGATTCCTTAAAGGCATTTGGCATCCCGGTTGCGGGCTGCTCGGATGGACCCTCCGGAATCCGTATGGACTGCGGAACCATCGCCTTTTCCCTGCCAAACGGCACACTGCTTGCCTGTACCTTTAATCCGGAGCTGGTGGAACAGCTTTATGAGATGGAAGGAATGGAGCTGCGCAAGAATCAGATTGACACGCTGCTGGGGCCCGGCATGAACATTCATCGCAATCCGTTAAACGGCAGAAACTTTGAATATTTTTCGGAAGACCCCTGTGTGGCAGGTACGATGGCTGCAGCTCAGCTAAAGGGCATGGGAAAATACGGTGTGACCGGAACAATTAAACACTTTGCGGGAAATAACCAGGAATTTAAGCGGCACGATGCAAACGGCGTTGTTTCCGAACGTGCACTGCGCGAGATCTATTTAAAAGGCTTTGAAATCGCAGTAAAAGAAGGACATGCCTACAGCATTATGTCTACCTACGGACCGATCAACGGAATCTGGACAGCAGGCAGCTACGACCTGCTGACGACGATTTTGCGGAAAGACTGGGGCTACCAGGGCGTGGTAATGACCGACTGGTGGGCGAAGATGAACGAGGAAGGCGAGGAAGGCTCCCAGAGCAATACGATTCCGATGGTGCGCGCCCAGAACGACGTTTACATGGTTGTTTCGGATTCTGCTTCGAACTCTGCAAATGACAACACGATGGAGGGCCTGGCAGATGGACGGCTCACAAGGGGACAGCTGGTCAGAAATGCAAAGAATATCTGTCATTTTCTGATGCGTTCTCCGGTGATGAACCGTTTCTGTGATCGGGAATTTGATGTATGTGAAGAAATTAACAATCCGGCAAAGGACGCGATGGCAGGAAATTTGATCGCAAGCCAGAAAGTAGAAAAAGAGACAAAGCTCGATCTGACAAAGCTGAGCACCCAGAAGGGCGTGCGCGCCGGGTATCTGCTGGACGTCTCCAAAGCAGGCAGCTATCAGATGATTTTTAAAATGCATTCCGGGGAAAATCCGTTTGCGCAGCTGCCGGTTTCCATCTTTGTCAATGGCGTCCTTCAGCAGACGACGACCTTTAACGGAACCGACAACAAGATCATAGAGCGTGCGGTAACGATAAGCTTTACGGAAAGCGGGGAAAATCAGCTGACGCTGTTCTTTGGCGAGAGCGGGGTTCGCATGGATGAAATCCTTCTGGTGCAGGAATAAAACGGCATACAGGGGCTTTGCGTATGGACTGGAGGAAACGTGAAGAAAGAGAAACAAAAAGACAGAGAGGATAGACAGATCTGCATTGTGTTCGCGACGGCGCTTCTGGCGTGCGCGCTCCTTACCGGCTGCGGTGCTGCGAAGGAGGACAATCTTTCGCAGGGAATTGCGCTGGTGGAGCAGATGGACTATGAGGGCGCGCTGACCTGCTTCGAGGCGGCAGCCCTGAATAAAGAGGATATGCGTCAGGTTTACAGAGGGCAGGGGCTGGCTTACATGGGCATGACGGATTATGAGAATGCAGCGGCGAGCTTTGAAAAGGCGCTGGGGCAGAGCAGCCCGCGTCCGGATGCGATGGATTATGACATCAACTATTATCTGGCGACTGCCTATTATCGGAACGGACAGGTCGACAAAGCGATCCATGTTTATCAGGCAATCACGGATCTGAAGCCCGGAGAAAAGACTGCCTGGTACTTAAAAGGGACCATGGAGCTGGAGCAGGGCAGTACGGACGCTGCGAAAGCCGATTTTGACAAGGCGGTTGAGGCTGCGCCGAACGATTACGACATCCGGATTGATATTTTCTGCAGCTGCAGCAAATACGGACAGGACGATCTTGGAAAATCCTATCTGGAAAATGTTCTGGACGGCGACGGGAAGCGGATTTCGGATTTCGATCTCGGCAGAATCAGCTACTACCTGGGTGATTATGAGCAGGCCCGTACCTCTTTGGAAAAGGCGCAGGAAAACGGCGGTGCGGAAGCAGCGTCCCTGCTCGGTCAGACCTATGAGGCGCTCGGTGACTACAATTATGCGGCGAGTGTCTATAACACCTACCTGCAGAACAAAACGCCGGACGCGTCTTTGTACAATCAGCTCGGGCTTTGCAAATTAAAGGGCGGCGATTATGAAGCGGCGCTTGCAGCGTTCCAGGCGGGGCTGGAAGTAGAGGGCAATACGGCGACGCAGTCGCTGATGTTCAACGAACTGGTAGCGTATGAATACCTTGGGCAGTACGACAAGGCGAAGCTTGCGATGGATCAGTACCTTGCTTTGTATCCGGACGATGAAAAGGCACAGCGGGAAGCGGTATTTCTGCAGACGCGGTAGCCCCACACACGGACAGGACAGTATAGTCGCATGGCTGCTTAGAAAGAAATGTAGGGAATGACTATGGAGAAACGTGTAAAAATCAGAAAAACGGTTTTTGGCGGCGCGATCGCCCGTATCTGCTGTCTGGCGTTGTGCCTTTGTCTCGGATTGTCGATATCGATGACGGCACAGGCAGCATCCGGGAAAAAAGTGACGCCGGTTACGATGGCAGCAGTCGTCGGGGAAGAAAAAACGGTGACGCAGCAGGCGGATAAAACCTCTGCAGCGCTTGGTATTTTACCGGCTGGCACGACAGTCAACGTATGCGGGCAGACCGGCAGCGGGAAAAGTGGCATGTACCAGATTGTCTATGGAAATGCGATCGGCTATATCACACAGGCAGCCTGTCAGTCGATCAGCGTGGATGCGGCAATGACGGCAGCCCTTGCTGCACAGGCAGAAGCGGTGAAACAGCAGGCGGCACAGGCGCAGGCAGCAGTGGCGGCGCAGCAGGCGGCATTGGCACAGCAGCAGGCAGCAGCACAGCAGGCAGCACTGGCAGCGCAGCAGGCGGCACTGGCGCAGCAGGCAGCAATGCAGCAGGCAGCAGTACAGCAGGCGGCACTGGCTCAGGCGCAGGCTGAGCAGAAAGCCCCCATTCCGGCGGGCAGCGGCAACGTCATCTTCGTCGGGGACTCCCGCACGGGACAGATGGCGAATGCAGTCGGTGGAACGGCAGCATGGCCTGGTACGGCCTTTGTGGCATGCTTTGGAGGTGGCGTGGACTGGCTTTCCACCGCCCAGGCGAAAAAGGACGTCGACCAGTATGTGACGCCCGGCTCAGTGATTATTCTCAATTACGGCGTCAATGATTTATCACGACACAACGATTATATTACGACGATTAACCGATATGCACAGGATTGGATTTCGAAAGGTGCGACGGTGTACTTCGCCTCGGTCGGTCCGGTCGGGGAAAACGAATACGGAAAACGCAACTGGGCGGTAGAATATTTTAACAACCAGTTAAACAACCGGCTGGATGCCAGAATCGGACGACTGAATCTGTATGTGTTTCTGACGGGCAGCGGATATACCACGCAGGCAGACGGACTGCATTATGATGGTGCAACCTACGCAGCGATGTTCCGGTTTTTGATGCAGAGCATTGGAAGAATATGAAACAAAAATACGAACACATTCAGCTTCTGAGGGCGCTTGCCTGTATCGGAGTGTTTATCACCCACCTTGCACCGAGGCTGGGAGCGACGGGAAAAGCCGCGTGGCTTGCCAATCAGGGAGCGGCGGGCGTGTATCTCTTTTTTGTCCTCAGCGGCTATCTCGCCTGCTGTGACAGAAAGCTCCCGACGGCTGGGAAAAAAGAACTGCTGACCTATTATAAAAAACGTCTGGTGCGGATTCTTCCGCTGTATTATGGGGTGATTCTTTATAACATCTTGCTGCACGGGCTGATTTTAAAGGATATTCCGGCAGACCCGCAGGGCCTGTATTGGCTTCGGTATTTTTTCCTGACAAACAGCGTGATCCCTGCGCCGAATGATTTTTGGGGAAACCTGAGCGCAACGTGGACGATCAGCCTGTTTATGGCATTTTATCTGCTTGTGCCGCTCTTTGTGCGCCTGATCCGCGGCTGTACGAGCGCGTTTTTCTGCTATGTACTGGCATTGATTTTGCGGTATTTGTGGGTAAAAACCGGATACGGTGATTACATGATGATTTTTTACTACCTGCATTATTTTCTGCTCGGTATGCTGGTCTGGGAGATCCATCAGGTGGGAAGGCGTATCGGCGCGCAGTTGCTTGTCTATATCGGCATGCTTGCGGCAGCAGGTGTAGTTTTGGCCCTTGGCAGGGCGCAGACGGATTCGTTTATTTGGTGGTCGTGGTGCTTTGGCATGTTACTGCTTGCAGGCAGCGGCTTTCGGTTCTGCAGAAAAGGAATCGGCGGTCGGATTTCGGATGCTGTGCTGTGGACGGATCGGTATTCGTATGAAATTTATCTGGTGCATGCCGTCATTTTAGAAGGGCTCGGTATGGTGCGGGTACAGATCGGACTGCCGAACGCAGCGTTTCTGATTCTGGCGCTGCTTCTGACCGGTGCAGGTGCGGTACTTTCCAAAAAACTGATCGAAGAACCCATCGCCGGACTTGTTGCCCGAAGCAGAATGTGATACCATAGCAGAAGCTTAGAAAACTGACGCAAGTCAGGAAAACAAAAAGGAGAAAGAGATATGATTGACCAGTTAATTGCAAATATCAAAAAGACAAATGCTCCAATCGTTGTCGGACTGGACCCGATGATGAAATTTATTCCGGAGCAGATTCAGAAAGCTGCTTTTGCGGAATACGGCGAGACGTTAAAGGGTGCTGCAGAAGCGATCTGGCAGTACAATAAGGGCATCGTGGATGCAGTAGCGGATCTGATTCCGGCAGTAAAGCCGCAGATCGCCATGTATGAGCAGTTCGGCGTAGCAGGTCTGATCGCATTCCAGAAGACCGTCGCATACTGCAAAGAGAAAGGTCTGGTTGTCATCGGCGATGTAAAACGCGGCGATATCGGTTCCACTTCTGAGGCTTATGCGGTTGCCCATCTCGGAAAAGTAGTAGTGGGAGAAAAGAGCTATGCACCCTTTGACGAGGATTTTGCAACGGTGAATCCGTATCTGGGTTCCGACGGCATCAATCCGTTCATAAAGGTCTGCAAAGAAGAAAATAAGGGCATTTTTGTGCTGGTAAAAACTTCCAACCCCAGCAGTGGTGAGTTCCAGGATCGTCTGGTGGACGGCAGACCGTTGTATGAAATCGTCGGTGAAAAGGTTGCCGAATGGGGCAGCGAGTGCATGGGCAGCGAATATAGCAATGTTGGTGCGGTTGTTGGCGCAACCTATCCTGAAATGGGCAAGGCGCTGCGCAAGGTGATGCCGAAGTCCTACATTCTCGTGCCCGGCTACGGCGCACAGGGCGGCAAGGGCGCTGATCTGGTCCACTTTTTCAATGAAGACGGACTTGGCGCGATTGTCAACTCTTCCCGCGGCATCATTGCAGCATATCAGCAGGAAAAATATGCACAGTTTGGTGCGGCTAACTATGCAGACGCATCCAGACAGGCGGTTATCGATATGAGAGAAGATATCGCACAGGCGCTGCAGGGACGCAAATAAAAATTACCCTTCGCAGGCGGGAACGGTTGTCCGGAAGGTCAATCAGAATATAGAAAAAATCGGGTGGAAGCTGTCAGGTGTCTGGCGCTTCCGCCTTTTTTGTGTCATAGGAAACTTCGTTTCCATATAGCAACCCTCTACAGACGTAAAAATCCTGCGGAGCAGATCGCCAGGCGGTTGCGTTTATTGTGAGAATAGAGCACGCGGGGATGGACAAGTCGAAAAAAACGCAATATAATGAATGAAATGCAGTAACTGTGAGGGTATGGAACAGTTACGAAATGTAATAGATTGATGTCGGGGTCAAAAGCCCCCGACCTTGATGCCTACGGATTGTTCCGTGCTGCGCACTCCCACAATCCTGCCCGATAGTCGCATATCGTGGGATTATCATCCCACTTTTATGCTCCTATCGGGGCGGGTCACAAGGTCTTTCACCCACCTATGAGCAAGCTCATGTGGGCTTAGACCTTGTGACCCTGGCATCATAGATTGTAACGAGGAAGAAAAAGAATGGATCAGAAAGTCAGCATAACAAAAGAACAGGTTCAGGAAGAAATGAAATGTTTCCGCAGCCTTTTTCCGATTGTGAGGCTCCTGGACGGGGAAAAGCTGCTGCGAAGAAACGATGGCGTGGAAGCAGAGCCGGTGGAGATCGACGCGCCGGAAGTCTGCCATTGTTATGATCTGTGGAAATACTCGGCTCCCTGTAAGTATTGCATTGCACTGGAGGCAGTCAGAAGCAGAAAAGAAAAGTGCAAGCTGGAGATTATGGAGAACGACATCTATCAGGTGATCGCAAGATATCTGGAAATAGATGGAAAGCCTTACGCAATGGAGCTGGTGCACCGTCTGGATGAGGATGCGCTGACGGATCTGGAGGAAAAGCAATATTTGATTGATCAGCTGACAGGCTATAACGAGAAGCTCTATCGAGACGTGCTGACAGGTGTATTCAATCGCCGCTATTATGAAGAAAAGATCAAAAATATGCGGGGTCCTGTGGGCATTGCCATGATGGATCTGGATAATTTTAAATATTATAACGATTCCTACGGACACAATGTGGGGGATCTTGCACTCAATAGCGCTGTGAAAGTGATCTTATCCAATATCCGAAAAACAGATGTTCTGATCCGCTACGGCGGAGACGAATTTTTGCTGATACTGCCCGGAATCCGGAAGGATGCCTTTGACAAAAAGCTCAACCAGATCCAAAAACAGCTTCATCAGACCACTTTGGACGGCTATCCGGGTATCTCCCTTTCTGTGAGCATCGGAGGCGTAACGACGGTGGAAGAGACTGTGGGGAACACTTTGGAGCGTGCGGATCGGCTGATGTATCAGGCAAAGAAGCATAGAAATCAGGTTGTGACAGAAAGCAGTACGGAGGGAATCCGTCAGGAGGTCGGAGAAAGGCTGGAACGGGACCGCAGCAGAGAGCTTGTTCTCATTGTGGATGATGCCGAGATCAACCGGGAGATTCTCTTCGAAATGCTGAAGGATAGGTTTGACATTATAGAAGCATCCAGCGGCGAAGAGTGTCTGGAGCTGCTGCATCAATACGGGACAGAAATATCTATCGTTTTACTGGATTTCATCATGTCGGGAATGGACGGACTCGGTGTTTTGAAGGTGATGAATAAAGAACATCTCATCGAAGATATTCCGGTCATCATGATTTCCAGCGAAGACTCGGAGCTACATATCCGTCAGGCATACGAAATGGGCGTATCAGACTATATCAGCAGACCATTTGATACAAGTGTTGTTCGCCAACGTGTATATAATACCATCAAGCTGTATGCAAAGCAGCGAAAGCTGATCGACCTGGTTGCAGGCCAGATGCAGGAAAAAGAGAAAAACAACCAAATTATGGTCAATATCCTGAGTCATATCGTAGAATGCCGAAACGGAGAGAGCGGACAGCACGTCCGGAATATCGGAATACTGACGAAGCTTCTTTTGAAAAAGCTGATGCAGAAAACGAATCGATACCAGATGACCTGGGGAGACCTAAACCGGATCGCGCTGGCGTCGGCACTTCATGATATCGGCAAAAGCGGCATAGAGGAAGCAATCTTAAATAAGCCCGGAAAGCTGACGCAGGAAGAATACGAAAAAATGAAAAAGCATACCGTGATCGGATGGTCGATGCTACAAAGTCTGAAACAGTATCAGGAGGAACCGCTGGTACGGATTGCAGAACAGATCTGTCGCTGGCATCACGAGCGCTACGACGGAAAAGGCTATCCGGACGGCTTAAAGGGGGACGAGATCCCGATTTCCGCACAGGTGGTTTCCCTTGCAGATGTATATGATGCACTGACCAACGAGCGTGTATACAAAAAGGCAATTCCACATGAAAAGGCCATCGAAATGATCGTCGCAGGAGAATGCGGACAGTTCAATCCGATGCTGATAGAATGTCTGCTGGAGATAAAGGAGGATATCCCGATTCAGCTGATGAATGCTGAGCACAGAAATAGCTGGACCTCTCTGGGGGGGGGTAACACCCTCGTGGCGGGTTTGAAGACGGAAGAATATAGATAAGGGAAAAGGAGAGAAAAAGATGACAGTCAGAGAATGCTATGAAAAAATCGGATCTGATTTTGACAAAGTGCTGGAACGTATGGGCAGCGAAGCGCTGGTAAAACGGTTTGCAGTTAAATTTCTGGAAGACAAGAGCTTTGAAGAGCTGACCGAGTCCCTGAAAGAAAAGGACGGAGAGTGCGCATTCCGCGCCGCACACACCTTAAAGGGTGTCTGCGCCAATCTTGGGCTGGACAGATTATACGAAGCAGACTGCGAGCTGACCGAAAAGCTGCGCGGACGTCAGACCGAGGGCAGCGAGGAGCTGTATCAGAAAGTGGCAGAAGTGTACGAAGCCACAGTAACTGTACTAAAGGAGCTGGAAAATTTCTGAAAATCTTTACAGATAGTGAAGACTGATCTAAAATAATGGGGAGAAATCTAAAATAGCGGGGAACAGAAGAAGAAATATGCGTCTCAGGGGAAAAGACGCAGCAGAATCAGAGGATGCACTGTGGCTGGGCAATGCATGTTAAGATTCTGTTAAGAAAAAGTGAGAACGATATCACAAAGGGGACATTCTTCTTCAGAAAAATACAAATGAAAGGGAAGACACAGATGAAAATTGCAATGATAGGACATAAAGATTTCCCTTCTCGCTCCGGAGGCGTAGAGGTGGTAGTTTATGAGCTTTCGACCAGACTTGCGGCCAAAGGACATGAGGTAACCGTGTACAACAGAGGCAGGCAAAAGGGGCATAATGCGTATCAGGAACAGGGCGTCAGGGTCAAGCGGGTTTTTACATTTAAAAAGCAGATTTTGAATGCCATGGTCTATTCTTTTCTGGCGACATTTGATACAATATTCCATGATTTTGATGTCATCCATTATCATGCGATCGGTCCCTCCGTTCCATTGTTTCTTGCAAAGCTGTTTGGCAAGCATACGGTATGCACGGTGCATGGCCTGAACTGGAGAAGTGATAAGTGGGGTGGTTTCGCTTCCTTCTATCTTCGTCTGGGAGAAAAAGTTGCCGCCCGTTTTGCTGATGAAGTAATCGTTCTTTCCGAAGAGGAGAAACAATATTTTCTGCAGAAGTATAATCGGGACTCTATTCTGATCCACAATGCAGTGGAACGGATTACGCCGGCTCCCTGTAATGTCATCCGGACAAAGTATGGCCTGGAAAAAGACAGCTATATTTTGTATGTCGGACGGATTTCTCCGGAAAAAGGACCCCAGGATTTGCTGGAGGCGTATCAGAAGCTCCGGCTGCAGGAACGATTGGTGTTGGCAGGTCCGATCCCGGAAACGGAATTTGGAAAAGAAATGACCCAAAAGATTGATGCAGACCCGAGGGTGATCCGTACCGGACTGGTGCATGGACAAGAGCTTGCTGAGCTGTTTTCCAACTGCAGGCTGTTTGTCCTTCCGAGTCATACCGAGGGACTTTCCCTTGCCCTTCTGGAGGCAATGTCCTGTGGCGGAAGATGTTTGGTCAGTGATATTCCGGCAAATACGGTGATCACCAGACAATACGGGGCAGAGTTTGAGGCAGAGAATATTGATTCGCTGGCGGCTGCGCTTTCGAAGGAATTGACAACTCCAAAGGACGAAGAGTTGCTGAAGCAGGAAATGGAATATGTCAAAGAAAATTTCGATTATGATGCAGTGATTGAATGGCATGAAGATGTTTACAAATGTGCTCTGAACAGAAAAAATGAGAAGCGTTGGGAGCAAAATTGCTGATGAAGAAACAGGATGTGCAGATTTCAATAATTGTACCAATTTATAAGGTGGAAAAGTATCTTGTCCGGTGTGTAGAGTCACTGATTGCGCAGGATTTTTCGTCGTTGGAAATTATTCTTATAGATGACGGCAGCCCTGACCGGTGCGGAGAAATTTGTGACAATTATGCAAAAAAAGATGCACGGATTACCGCTTACCATAAACCGAACGGCGGCTTGTCGGATGCGCGCAACTACGGACTGGAGCGGGCGCATGGGGAATATGTCTTATTTGTAGACAGCGATGACTATCTGGAGCCCCAGGCCTGTGCCAACCTATGGAAGGAAGCAAAGGCAGGCTTTGCAGATATAATTATCTCCAAAATGGCACTGGAGAAGCCCTCTGAAGGGATGGCACGGTTTGAAAAGGTGGCGGAGGATCGTTTTCAGTATCATCGTATCTATAGCGGCCCGGCATATCTGATGGGATGTCTGGAGGGTGGTGCACTTCGGGTAGAGGTTATCCGAACCATGTTTCGGCGAGATTTTCTTGTCAGAAATGACCTGTATTTTGAATACGGTATTTTACATGAAGATGAAGAATTTACACCGAGAGCATTGTTAAAAGCGGAACGGGTTGTGTTGACAGATTATGTCTATTATCATTATGATAATTCCAGAAGTGATTCTATTATGAATTCCACGGCCTTAAACGCAAAAAAAATTACGGACAGGGTGAAGATCTACGATGGACTGAGGAAGCTTTATAAAACAGTAAAGCCCCGGAAGCTGCGCAGGCTTCTGGAAGATGATTTGTCCTGGAAATATATTGATTGCTATTGTGCCAGTGAACCAAAAAGCAGAAAAAAGCTTGGCGTAAAGAGACTTGTCGTTTTAAAATGTGCCTATAAAGCCAGACGCAGAGCAAAGGCTCTTGTCTTTGCACTTGCGCCGAATCATTATGCAAACCGGATGCGGGAACAGGCGCTGGTACGCAAGGTACATCAGAGAAGAAGCAGCAGTAAAGCTTTGCCCATAGAGAGAGAACCTGCAAAAAACAGAAAACATACGGAAAAGAAAGCTGGAAAAAGCAGATTAAAAAAAGGAATGAAGTTTCTGGCGAAAGTTCTTTTTTTGATCCTGCTTTTGGCAGGCGGACTTGCCAAAAATATTTCCGATAACCGGACGAATTATACGGCGGAATTTTATCAGGTCAGCTCCCGAAAGCTGACACACAGTATTCGGGTAGCTTTTCTGACAGATGTGCATTTGCGGGAATACGGAAAGGATAACGGCGATCTTGTAGAGGATATAGAAAATCTTTCACCGGATCTGATCCTGCTTGGCGGAGACCTTGTAACGGATACTGTGGATGCTTATGACAATATGATTTCCCTTTGCCGCAAGCTGTCAGAGCTGGCACCGGTATGCGGTGTGCTGGGCAACCATGAGGATGTGAAGATTTATCATCAGGGAGATGAGGAACTGGTAAAACGCTTCGAAGATGCAGGCGTAAAAATCCTGCGGAACGAGGAAGCGTCCTATTGCCTGTATGACAATACGGTCAGTGTGATCGGTATAGAAGGAAAACCGGAAGATTTTGCAAGCTATGGAGCGAAAGAGTGTATGGAGGCGCAGGAAGCAGAGAACCAATATGATCTGCGCATCTGTATTGCACATGTGCCTACGTATTTCCCGGAGGAGCTGGAAAATTACAGCTTCGACCTTGGACTTGCAGGACATACCCACGGCGGAATTGTCCGTTTGCCGAAGCTGGGCGCTCTTTATTCTGCAGAAGAAGGACTGTTCCCGGAGTATGGAGGAGGCGTCTATACCCTTGACAACAAGGCAACGCTGATTGTCAGCCGCGGACTGGGAGATTCCGGCAAATGGCCGAGGATCAATAATGTTCCGGAGCTTTCGGTGATCGATATTAACTAAACCTTCCAATGCCGTAAGTAGGATAGTGCAATGAAAGAAATTAAAGGAAAAGTGAAAAGAGCAGTTCAGATACTGTGGGAAAACAAATATCGGATGGCATATTATATGTTGATTTTGTGCATTTTGTTTGGAAGCATTCATTATGTGGAAAGCGGCATTTGGTCCAGCGCAAATATTTCATTTAATTATTCAGAGGCATCCCTGGGCTTAAGCCCGAATAAAACCCGTTTTAACGCCTATGAAATCGTTTCAGAGGAGGTTATGCAGCGTGCCATCGAAAAAGTTGGTTTGCAGGGAAGCATTTCGGCATCTGAGCTTGCCGGCCATGTCTCCATCACTCCGGAAGGAACGGGACATGTGGGCGGAAGTGACGATTACATCAGCACATCCTATAATATCAATCTCAATGCAGACGGACTGGCGCTGAAAAATCGGACAACCATCAGTCTGCTGAAAAGTATCTGTGAAGCATACCGTGAGTTTTTTCAGGAAAACTACTGCGACAATCAGGACATGTTAAAGGAAAAACTCGAAGTTACAACAGATTGTGAGCCCTATCTGCGTCTGAATGAGCTGGAGCTGCGGGCAGAATGTATCATGCGGTACTTAAATGCACGCCTGAGCGAAAACAAGAGCTATGTCGATACCGAAAATCCGGATTCGTCTGCTAATAACTTCACGACGCTGAGCAAGCAGATCAATAATATTGTGGATTATGATATTCCGAATGTGATGGCCTATGTGATCGAAGGAGGGATTGCAAAGGATGCTTCCCTGCTGACCAGCATCCTGGAGTACAAAAATAAAATCGACGATATTGCCGCACAGAAGGAAATGGCATATTATGACGCCAATAAAAACGGCATTTCTGTATATGAAAAGTCGATGACATCCGTCGTTATGATTCCTACGACAGATGATATGGAAGAATATTACATGTCCAGAACGAAGACAGCAATGGATACGATGGCGCGATCCGCGGATAGCTCCCTGCAGGCAGCGACCGATTATCAGTCGGAAATCGTGGATACCAGCTATGTGGTGGAAAGGATGCGGAGCGTTTCTGATGATGCAGGACGTCTGAAGGAAGCGCAGGATATGATCAACAAGCTGGAGAGCGGAATCAATGAGATTTCAGATCAGCTGTTTGTACTGGATAAGGCATATATCAGATACAAGTCACAGAACTATGTCTCTTTTGCTTATAATAATGCGTCTTTTATTCAACGGATTAACGTGAAAAAGACAGGAATGGAAGCTGCAGCAGTTATGGCGTTTGTGGTTGGTATGAATTTTCTGAGGAAAGTCAGGAAGAACAGAAAGGGCATAAAGAAAAGTGAAAAAGTTTGAGATTTTGCGATATCTGAAACGTTTCAGCATTCTGATTTTTTTGCTGACGATGGCAGGGGCGGCAATGATCTATCTGTATGCAAAGGGAAAGCAGCAGTATACGGCGTCTGTTGTTTTGAAGTACACAAATGACGGCGTAAAGAACGGCTATGCCCCGGACGGTTCCGAGCTGGATGTCAATGAAATCTATTCTTCTACTGTAATTGCACAGGCGATGGATTCTCTTGGAGCATCTGGAAGACTGACGACGGTGCGATCGAACTGCAGCGTTACACCGATTATTTCAGAGGAACAGGAGAAGATCAACGATGCACTGATCGAAAAGGGAGAAGAAGTCACCTATTTTCCGGATACTTATAAGGTGAGTCTGGTGGTGGATGGAAAGCTGGGCGGCAGCTATGCGCGAAATATGCTGGATGCGATCATGCAGAGTTACTGTACCTATTATACGGAAAAATATGTGGAGCAGAAGCTGTCCCTGAATCCGTCCAAGAATCTTCTGGATAACGGTTATGATTATTATGAATGTGTCCGTATCCTCGAAAACGATACCAACGATATGCATGATTTCCTGTTGGCAAAGCGGGAAAGCTACCCGAACTTCAGATCCTCCCGGACAGGCTATACGTACAAAGATCTCTGTGCGATTTATTCTGAACTGAAAAAATATGAGATCCCGAAGCTGTATGCCTATGTTCTGGATGGACCGCAGATACGGGATGGTAAGATCCTGCAGGAATTTATTGCAAACAGCATTGCGGATTCCCAGAACAGTGAAGAGGTTGGAGCACAGCAGCGCAGCGAGATCGAAAGGCTGATCGCTTCCTATGTGGAAAAGAATGCCGGAATTCTGGAGAGCTATTTTGCAGAGGGCGGAGACAATGTTTCGTCTAACTATATTCTGGGAAGCATCGAGGATGCAGGAGCCGGTGAAAAGGCGATCACAACCTACGATAACCTGATCCTCGAGCTGGTCGGAATTGATAAGACCATCGCGGCAGACAAGATCGACCGTCAGTTTCTGGAAGAGACCCTGACGGCCTTTCAGAACGTGTCCTTTGGCGGAACAGAGGAAGAGCATGCAAAAATGGAGCAGATGATCAATGATTATGAGAACGAGCTCCAGGAATATTATGAAATTGTCAATACCAGCAGTAAGGAGCTGAACCTGTATATCAGTGCGGATTATCTGAAAATGATCAGCTCCGTACGGGTAGCACCTTCGATCAATATCAAGCTTTATATTATGCTCGCGCTGGTATTGTTTTTCGTGATCGGCTGCTGCGGAGCAGTTCTTTTGGGACGGCTGTCGGATATCGTGGACTATCTGCTCTATATTGACAAAAAAACCGGCCTGCCGAACCGGGAAAAGTTAAATATTTATATTGGAGAAATGGCGGGAAAGGTTCTGCCGGAAGCTTTCACCTGCTTTACGTTGAATCTGGATAACCTGTCCGAGCTGACGAAGCGTTATGGTTACACGGTTGGAGATGGTGTGCTGAAGGATTTCGCCGGACTGGTACAGCTGATGGGAGATACGGAAGGCATGAGAGGATACAATGGAATTGGCCGCTTTGTTGTATTTTTTGAGGAATGCAGCAGCAAAAAGGCTGCAGCCATGATCCGCATTCTGGACAATCAGGTAGAGGAATATAACAGCTTAAATCCGGAATATCCGATCCGATATACGGCGGCGTGGGCAACGACAGAAGAAACAGATACTTATGAAATCCGAGAGCTGCTGCGCCTTTCACAGAAAAAATGGAAGCAGATGGAGAAAGAAAAAAAGGATAAGACAGAGGAGGAAACGTGAAGGATAGACGTTTTCATTATGTTGATGCAGCCAGGGGTATTGCGGTGCTCCTGGTTATCTATGGTCATACCTTTCGGGAGAGTATGCGGGCAGCCTATGCGTGGTGCGATTTTTCCTATGTGCTGGTGTATCGGTTCCACGTCTCGCTGCTGTTTCTGCTCTCCGGTTTTGGGTACGCCCTGACGCTTGAAAAAAATAAAACCCTGACGGAGGGGCGTTATCTTGGAAAAAAAGCAAAAGCTCTTTTGCTGCCGTGGTTTTCTTATTCCGTCCTGATTTATGTAATATTTGTCGCTGCGCAGCTTTTTGCACCGTGCAGGGCGCTTTTGGAAAATACTGCCTATCAGAAAATTTCCCCGGCAAAATACCTGGCTGCGATGCTGAAAAATGAAAATCCTTACAGCTTTCATCTCTGGTATCTGCAGACACTGTTTTTGTTTACGGCGGCCACTTTTTTGAAGGATAAGTTCCTTTCGGAGAAATACGCCAGAAGAGTTGCAGTGATTCTGATCCTGGCGCTGCCGGCGTTTTATACGCTGTTTTGCAGGGACTGGGTATGGGTTTTCAAGGGCTTTTTCCAGAAATATCTCTTTTTCCTGCTCGGGACGCTGCTTGTGCGGGAGAAGGTGGAAAAGAAGGCTGGAATTCTGGCAGCAGTGGGAGCGGGCAGTTTCGCAGTGCTGGTGCTGGAAATGTGCTTTTTGCCGGTAGAGATTTATGACAATCCTTATATAGATCTAGGGATGTCCTATGTGGATAATGCGATTACGGTCGGCATCTGCCTGGGAATTTTGGCGGTATGTATTCTGTGGAACCGGTACCTGGGACGCCTTGCGCAGTTTGGCAGAAATACGATGCGGTACTATCTGTATCATCAGCCGTTTTGCTGTGCCCTGCTGGGGATGCTTCTGTATGAGAAGCTGCATTTTTCTGCTGTGGCAACGGTTGCAGCCTGTATGGTAAGTGCGATTGCACTGCCCTGGCTGTTCGGAAAGCTGATCAGGCTTTGCCGACTGGATGACATTTTCAAGAAAATCGGTCTTCCGGCGTAACAGACAGGAAAGAGGAAAGGAAAACGATGGGTGCGATGAGCGGAGCGGAAACAACGACAGGCAGTGAAAAAAATAAACGGGTAATCCTGAATATTATAACGGCAATTGGATATCAGGTTGTCATTGCGGTGTTTGGTTTGGTACTTCCCAGACTGTATCTGGTTAATTTTGGCTCAGAGGTAAATGGACTCAACAGCACCATAAAAAATATTTTTGCATATCTGTCCCTTCTGGAGGCGGGGGTTGGACTCTCGACACAGTATTCCCTGTATGGACCTGTAGCAAAGGGCGATACCGGGAGCATCAATGGGATTTTGTCTGCAACACGCAGGTTTTACCTGAAGACGAGCGTGGCATATACTGCGATTACAGTTGGATTTGCGCTGTTATATCCGCTGATTATAAAAACGGAGCTGGATTATTTTACGGTCTGCTGCATCATCCTGCTGTATGGTGTGCCTGGAATCGTACTGTTTTCGCTGCGGGGAAAGTACAATGCATTTCTTGAGGTAGAGGGAAAGAAATATGTCGTGACATCCCTGGCGATGGTCACAATGGTCATTTCCAATCTGTTAAAGCTGATTTTTCTGATGATTTCTGATAATTTGCTTCTGATCCAGGCCACCTACTGTGTACCTTCGATCGTTCAGGTTGTTTTTATCATCTTTTATGTGCGGAAGCATTACCAGTGGATTGACTGGAAGGCAGAGCCGGATCACAGTGCTCTGGCCCAGAAAAACTCTGTTCTGATCCATCAGATTTCTTCCTGCTTATTTTCCAATACGGATACGGTTATTATTTCCTTTATGTGCGGAATGAATTATGCCAGCGTATATGCGGTATTTTCGCTGTTTTTTGCAAATTTCCAACAGCTGATTACGGCATTTTCCAATGGAGTGACGTTTCGGTTCGGACAGTTGTATCATAGCAGCCGAGAGCAGTTTGAACGGGCGTTTGAATGGTATGAATCCCTGTATTATATGTTTGTGTTCTGGGTCTATACGGTGATCACGGCATTTTTGATGCCCATCATCCGTCTGTATACCAGCGGAATAGCGGATGCGTCGATCTATGACAGCAAGAAGATGCTGCTTTTGTTTGCGGCATGGTCGATCCTGTCCTGTGTGGAAATGCCGCTGATCCAGCTGCAATCCATCGCCGGAAAATTTGATGACACGAAAGGACAGGCTGTCCGGGAAATGGTCATCAATATCCTGGTCTCACTGATCTTGACCTGGCGGATCGGAATTGCAGGCTGTCTGATAGGAACCCTGGCTGCACTTACCTATCGGACCATAGCGCTTTCCCGGTACATGTTCGGTAATGTCCGTCCGGGAAATGCAAAACGGAGCAAAAAAAAGGTTGCAGTCAATGCGGCAGTTGCAGCAGTCGTGTTATGGATACTCGGGCTGGACGGCTGCAGGGCGGTCAATTACTTTTATGTTGCGGGAATTGCAGTGTTAAATTCCCTGTGGATTGCGGCACTCTATCTCCTGGTGAATGTTTTAACAAACTTAGAGGAATATAAAGGTCTATGGAAAGAATTGTGCAGATGGCTGAAAATGCGTTCCATGAGATGACAGACTGATAAGGAGTTTGCGGTTGCGTACTTTATCTGAAATTATCGTAAAAAAAGACTACACAGTGAAACAAAAGCCACGCCCCTTTTTGGATCAGAACAATCCGGTTATCCAGAAAGGGCTGCGGCTCTGCTTTATTTTTCTGTTGACGGCCGCAGGTCTGGGAGAATGGAAAACGTTAAACAATATGCTTGGCGGTCTGCCGAAGGCGATCACAGCCGGTATCATTTGTATGACTATAGCATATGCGATCATTTTTCCGGATTTGAAACGCTTCAAACAGCTGAAAGGACCTACGCTGTTTTACATGTCCCTGATCACAGCTCTTCTTTTGTGGTCCATGGTGATCTGGATTTTGAATTTTATGAATCTCTCCTCCATGATCCGGGGCTGTTCCAAGGTGATCTTCCAGAGCATTGCGATTTTGACGGCACTTTCCGGTGTGTATTTGTTTGGTGCAGAAGCAGTGGATCTGTTTGCGGTCGCCATGTGCCTGGCAAACGGGGCGATCATGGTATTGGAGATTCCATCCTTTGGTATTGCAGCGAGTATACAGTCCCTGATCACCTGTCTGGTGACCTTCGGCGAAGCAGAAGGCTACGCAAGAAATCTGGAGATTCATGATATTACCTTTGTTTTCGGACAGCTTGTGCTCTATTATGTGGTGTTTGCTCCAAAGGAAACACCCGGGGAAAGAAAAAAACGCTGGCGGATGATCTTGCTGTGTACCTTTTTCTTTCTGGTCGGAATGAAGCGGATCGCCATTCCGGCAGTCGTTCTTTTCGTTGTGTATTCGTTTTTTTTGAAAAATAAAAAGTTTTTAAAGCCCTTTCTGATCCTACAGGGTCTTTTGTGGGTTGCGTTCTTTTTCCTGTATATTTACGGGGTTCGGACGGGAGAAGTGTCAAAGATTATGAATATGGTCGGAATCGACATGATGGGGCGTGATTATTTGTGGCAGCTTGTCGGAGAGCATTATGATTTTTCCATCGGCTATATGGGACACGGTTTTGAATATGTGGATTCGATCGTTGCAAACTGGTACAGCTCCGGTCTGATCAACCATCCCTATCCATTTCACAATGATATTTTGAAAGTATTTGTGGAAATGGGTTTCCTGGGCTTTGTATTGTGGTCCGGCATCCAGTATGTGATAGGTCCGATTTTCTGGACGAAGTATGCGGATAACAACACGGCGCTTTTGTACATGGCGGATCTTGGATATATGACGATCACTTATCTGACGGATAATACGGCATTTTATTTCTGGAGCACGATGGCGCTTCGGATTATTGTGCTTTCTTATGCTGAAAAACGGCATCAGCCGACCAAGAAGGAGATCTGGAAGCCCAAAAGCAGGGCGGAAATGCAGGAACAGATCCGAAGCATGATGCAGGAGGGATAAAGAGGAGGAGAAAACCAAATGAAGACACCAGGGATTTCCTTTGTGATTCCGGTTTACAATATGGAGCGTTATCTGCCCCGGGTCATCCAATGTCTGAAAGTGCAGACAATGCCCGGGTTCGAGGCGATTTTCGTCAATGACGGTTCCAGGGACAACAGCCTTGCGATCTGTAAGAGCGCTGCGTCAGAGGATCCGCGGTTTCGGATCATCGATCAGCCCAACAAAGGTGTGGCAAAGGCGCGGAATGCAGCGCTGGATGCAGCGCGGGGCGAATATGTCTGTTTTCTGGATCCGGACGACTGGGTGGAGCCTGACATGGCGCAGGTGTTATATGAGGCTGCAAAAAAGGAAAACGCAGATATCGTGATGTTTGGAATTTACAATGATTATTACGATAAGAACGGCAACTGTGTGAAGACGTTGATCGATGGTCCTGCGCTTTGCGGCGTATATCGGGGAAAACCGTTTCAGGAGCATTTTGATGTGCTGGCATCCTACTATCTGGTTGCCACGAAAATGCTGCGCAGGGCGTGTATTGAAGCAGAACATCTGAGATTCCCGGAGCGGACACTCGGGGAGGATGGTCTGTTTTATGTAGCGTTTATGCGGCAGAATCCGTCCTGCCTGGTAGCGATCCAAAAGCCTCTGTATCATTACACGTTTGCGCGCAGCGCGTCACTTTCCAACTCCTGGCATCCGGAGCGGCTGCAGGACAATTTTTATTTAAGCGATGCGGTCTGGAGCGTGGTAGAGGACTGGGGGCTGCAGGACAGCGAAATGCATCGGAAGAAAGCCTGTTACTGTACGGTGCGGGATTTGCAGCTCGGCATTAAAAATGTCTGCAGCGGTCCTTTATCTGCCAAAGAGCGGACAGATTGGCTGCAAAAAACGGTGAAGCTGCCGCGGGTGGAAAACGCAATAAAAAATACTGCAGTAAAGAGCTTTCACAGCAGAAATGACCGGATTAAGCTGCTTTTATTAAAGCTCCATCAGTATAGGGCGGTTATTTGGCTTTCCAGTCAGAGACACCGCTGACAGGCGAACCGGAAAAAGGATGAGAGGGAACATGAGAAAAGTTGTAAGAGCGCTGTGTTATCTGAAGGAACTATGCCTGATGGCCTTTTTTAAGCTGTTTGGTGTAGTCTGCAGGTGCTGCAGTGCCAAATATCGGGAGCTGTGGCTGGTATGTGAGCGCGGAAACGATGCGCGGGATAACGGTTACTGGTTTTACCGGTATTTAAAAGAAAAGCATCCGGAAATCAATGCACGTTATGTGATTGAAGCAGACAGCGCTGACCGGGCGAAAATCGAGGCATTGGGAGGAATGGTTCCGAGAGGGAGCTTTTCTCATTATCTGGCGTATTATTGCGCGGATTTTCTGATTGGCACGCATGTACAGCCCTGTGCGCCGGATCTGATTTTATTTTATCATCTTGCAGGAAAAGGAATCCGGGCGAGGGGAAAACAGGTTTTTTTGCAGCATGGCATTATCAAGGATGAAATGGAATGGCTGCACCGTAAAAATATGTATATGGATCTGTTTGTCTGCGGAGCGAAGCCGGAATATGAATACATCCGCGATACGTTCGGATATCCGGAACACGTGCCGCAGTATGTCGGGCTGGCGCGGTTTGATAATTTGATCCGGGCAGAGCGTAAAGAGAAGATGATTCTCGTTATGCCGACCTGGCGCGGCTCCCATTACCCGACAGGGGAGGCGTTTCGAAAAACAGCGTATTATGAGCACTTCCAGTCTTTGCTCTGCTGTAAGGAACTGGAGCAGCTCTTGGAACAGCAGGATTATCGGCTCGTTTTTTATCCCCATGTCGAAATGCAGAAGGACAGCCGGAGGTTTGAATCGGGCTCGGACCGGATCACAATTGTGTCGAAGGAGACCCATGATGTGCAGAAGCTTCTGATGGACTGTGCACTCCTGGTGACGGATTATTCCAGTGTCTTTTTTGATGTGGCGTTTTTGCGTAAGCCTGTTGTGTATTATCAGTTTGACGAAGAGGAGTTTCGTAAATATCATTATCAGAAGGGATATTTCGATTTCCGAAGGGACGGGTTTGGACCGGTATGTACGACACAGGAAGCGCTGCTGGAGGCCCTGACGGAAAGCTTTGAAAACGGCATGGAGATGCAGACAGAATACGCGCAGCGTACAGAGCGGTTTTTCCCGCTGCATGACGGAAATAACTGCCGGCGGACGTTTGAAGCGATTGCAAGGCTGAAGGAAAGGAATAAAAAACATGCTGCGGAATCAGAGAGCTTATCAGTTAATTTATGACTGGACGAAAAACCGCTGCGCCGCTGCAGTCGGCGCGTGGGGCGGAAGAATGGTCGGACGGGCCGCTGTCGGTCTGCTTGGATGCTTAAAAAAAGAACGAATGAGCGAGGATGCGCTTTTGCAGGCGGCAGAGATGGCGAAAAAATGCTATCTCAGACCGGCAGCGGATACAGATGGCTGGCAGGCACTGCAGCCCTTTGGGCAGACGGAAGTCCTTGTTTCCGTCATCGTTCCGGTGCATAACGGGGAGAAGGATTTAAAGCAGTGTCTGAACAGCATTCTGGCGCAGGAGTGCGGCAGTACAGTGGAAATTATTGCAGTCAACGACAATTCTACAGACAGCAGCGGCGATATCCTGGAGGAATATGCAAACTGGGGAGAAGTCAGAATGGTTGAGCTGACGAAAGAAACCGGTGGAAGTGCAGCGAAGGCACGTAATGCCGGGATTTTGCAGGCAAAAGGAGAATATCTTCTGTTTGTGGATTGTGACGATGTACTGTTGCCGGGAGCGATTCCGGCGCTTTTGCAGAAAGCGCAGCAGACCGGTGCGGATATCGTGCAGGGCGGCTGGCAGTATCTGGATGGAGACGGGGAATTTGGGGCAGCACAGCGGTTTGCAGAACATATTTATGAAAAACGCACGGCATATGACTGTCTGGATTTGCCGGGGACTCCGTGGGCGAAGCTGTATCGTCGGAGCCTGTTTGATGAGATCCGGTTTCCGGCAGGATATACCTGCTTTGAGGATGCGGTCATCCATTTTCTGATTTTTCCGGCGGCTGAAAAGATCGCTTCCATTTCGCAGGTGGTCTATGCATGGCGAAGAAATGCAAACGGAATTACGTTTACTTCGCAGGGGACGAAAAAGGCGGTGCAGGCATACTGGATCGTGGAAGAGCTGTTGGAGCAGCACAGAAGGATCAAGCAGCCGTGCGACGAACTGTTTTATCGAAATCTGACGCTGCAGCTGTCGAATTACTGTTATGTGTGTGTGGCAGGGCTTACGGAAGAAGAAAAACAGGGCGTATTTGCCTGTTGCTGTCTGCTTTACCAAAAAAACGCGGGAGACTATGAAGCAAAACATGCGCCGTTTGCAGTCCGGACAGCGCACCGGGCGCTGATGACTTCGGAGTATGGACTGTGGAAGCTGCAGGGAAAGTGGTTTCCGTTGATTGCATAATAAGTAGGGACGGAAAGGACAAAAAAAGGATGATCAGAATTTTGCAGTCTGTGAGCAATATGGATCGCGGCGGAATCGAAACGATGCTGATGAATTATTACCGGCATCTGGATCGGGATCAGTTTCAGTTTGACTTTCTGGTAAATAAAGAAAAACCGGGATTTTTTGATGATGAGGTGCGTTCTCTGGGCGGTCGTATTTTTATGGGACCGGGACTGAGCCCCTTAAAGTATCCGGAATATCTGCGCTATATGAAGACACTTCTTGATCGGGAAAAAGAAATTAAGGTGCTGCATGCCCATAACGAGGCGATGGAATTTTATGCGTTAAACGGAGCAAAAAAGGCGGGGTTTCCGGTTCGAATTGCCCATGCGCATAATACGCATCTGCCGCGTGGACTGAAACTGCCGGTCAAGTTGGTTTGTAAGGCGATGATTCCGGGAGCAGCGACGGATTATTTTGCATGCGGGAGAGAAGCCGGAATCTATTATTTCGGTGAAAAACGATGGAACGAGAGCGGTGTGCTTATCCATAATGCCATCGATCTGGAGCGGTTTGGCTACCGCAGTGAGGTACGCACCAGACTTCGCCGGGAGTATCAGCTGGAGGATAAGCTGGTGGTCGGTTCTGTGGCGCGGTTTATGGTACAGAAAAATCATATCCGGATGCTGGAACAGTTTGCCTGTCTGAAAAAAATATATCCGAACAGCCATCTGTTACTGGCGGGAGAAGGCGAGCTGCAGGCTGCCATGGAAGAAAAGGCAAAACGGCTTGGAATTTATGACAGCGTTTCGTTTCTCGGCGTGCAAAAGGATACCTCGATCTGGTATCAGGCGATGGATGTTTTCCTGATGCCGTCTTTATTTGAGGGGCTGCCGGTTGTCGGAATTGAAGCGCAGGCCTCCGGATTGCCGTGTGTGTTCTCGGACACGATCACGGATGAAATCGTCCTTTCAGACAGGGCGGTTCGGCTGAGCCTGGAGCAGCCGGACGAGGCTTGGGCAAAGGAACTGATCAGGCTGGGAACGGCTGACAGGGACAGAGCAGAGGGACGCAGCGTTGTACGCAGCGCGGGCTACGATATTGTGGAAGAAACAAAGCGTCTGCAGGAAATTTATGTGAGCCTGATTGAGAAGCAGAGCGGGCATTCTATTGTCATGAATAAGGGCGAGTGAAAAGCTTCACTCGCCTTTTCCGATGCTCCGATAAATCCGTGCTGTGATCTCATCCACTTTTCCTTCTGCTTTTTTCCGAAAGACCACCCGGTAAATTTTCTGATACAGCGTATCGACAAGATACCCTGCACAGGTGATGCAAACGGTTACGATAGCCAGGTAGCCAAGGGACGCAGGCAGGCTTCCAAAACGGGAAAGCGCAATTTTTTCCCAGAGAAATGCGCGGGTAAAATCGCTGTCATGCAGCAAATATACGCCAAAAGAAAGCGGGGCGATCGCAAGGATGATTTTTTTCGGGCGATTGCCCTGAATTTTGATATTCTGGAAGAACAAAAAGAAGCAAACGGATGCGAAAAACACGGTCGGAGACTGATATCCGCCGAGTGTGTCGAGCATTCCTTCCAGTCCCATCCGTGCTTCGATCCCGGAGGCAGAGATCCGCACCAGAACAGAAAGCAGGGAAAAGACGAAATAGAGGCTCAGGCAGAGGGCAGAGGATATCCGCACCTGATAGATGGAAAGGTATGCTGCTGTAAAATAAAGAACGAAAAACCATACATAGCTGTAGCCGTTTTCCACCCGCGACATGTCGGACCAGAAGCAGACGGTCGGCCATAGGCTGAATAGGAGAAAGAGCACGATCAGCATAAAACGGTGCTGCGCCCTCGTGAGGGAAGCGATTATTTTATTTAACAGCGGGATCGCAAGATACAATATGAAATAGCAGGAGCAAAACCAGTATACACAGGAGGTGGTCGGAAAAACAGCACGCAGCAGATTGCCGGCAGATAGAGGGGCAGAACCGGCAAGCAGACCGAGCAAAAAAGTCAGCAGGGAATAAAACAGCACCTGTATTTCGATTCGAAACAAGCGGGATGCTTTCGTTTTGGACTGCCACATAAAATAGCCGGTCAGCATGACAAAGCAATTGGTAGAGACGCGTCCGAGCATGAACAGGAGCCAGTAGATAAAATAGGGAAAGGTGCCGGGGGCAGCGGTTGTTCCCAGACCGCCGTGACCGATCCCGTGCATGAGGACGATCATTATCATAGAAAGAATCCGCAGCAGTTCAAAGCCTGCATGGCGGGAGGAATGATCTGATTGCTGAGTCATCGTAAAACCCTCCTTTTGGGGTTAATTCATGACAATAGAATGCTCGCAGAGCGTGCATTCTATTGTTGCGTTACAGCGAAATCTTCGCCTGCTCCAGTGCCTTTGCCACAATCTGGTCGGGGCGCAGCCATGCATCGTAGTAAGCGCGGTTTTTCTGTCCCATCTGCAAAATCTGTTCGGGATGTGCAAGCAGCGTCCTGATCTGTTCGATGCAGCCGTCTGCAGAGGTGTAGGTCAGGTAGTTTTCGCCTGCCTGAAACGGACCCGGAACCTCATAACAAAGCGGCTCGGACACGATCGCCCTTCCTGCGGCGAGGTATTCTGCAATCTTCCATCCGGAAGACTGGTGCAGACCGGTGGAGGCGATGCAGATCTCGGAATGCTTCATGCGATGCAGATAGATCCGTTTCCAGGTGGAGTGTTCGGAAAGAATCAGGTCAGGACACTGCGTTTGCGCAAACGGGCTGTCCTGAATGCCTCCGATAAACTGCTCCGGAAAGGCGGCGCGCAGCTTTCGTACGAGCAGCATCCGCATTTCGTTGATTTCGCCCCACTGGCGGACGAGCTCCGAATCCGTTTGAATAACTGGTTCTGCCGGGTCCCAGAGGCGGGTGATAAAAAGAATCCGGGGGCGGGCAGAAACGTGCGTCATCTTTGCTTCATAGTCGGAGACGTAGCAGGTCACCCCTTTGATGCGTTTTTTCAAAAATCCGATTTTCGAAGTAGTACCAATCAGAGGGGAACCAGGACAGAACACGTGATAGTTGAAGCCCAGCGGATGAATTTTTTCTGAAAACGCTCCGAAAACCTCACTGTTTTTAACGGATGAAAAAGACCGTTTAAAAACGATATCTGCGGAATGATACAGCGGGAAAACTGTTTCCGGGCGGTTATACCAGTAGCCGTCCATCAGGTCAAACAGTATCCGGATCCCATTGACCTGGGCCTCCAGAAACGCTTCCTGATAAACAGGAGAGTCTTTGCGGCAGTCAAGGATGTCGAGGGTAAGCTTATTTTCCCGGGAAAGCATCTGGAAGCCGGTCAGGATCTGGCTGAGATGGTCTGCGCCAGACAGCAGACGGACAGTAACATTCATAGATCAGATATCCTTTCGTAGTGGATTGTTTTACATAAAGGAATACTTGTTTTATAGTTTTACTGTAATCGTTTTCCATAAGGGTGTCAATGATTTTCACTTTTTAACGCACTACAGTATCCAGTTGTTCTTCTTAGGTATGCATGGTATAATTACGCCGATCGGTCAGGCATAAAACAATCATTTATAGGATAAAAAGGAAGAGGATATGCAGAAAAAATGGATCGCAGGAGGTTTGCTTGTACTGGGACTGTTGGGAGTGTGTGGCTGCAGCAGTCAGACCTTCGTATCGGAGCAGCAGACGGAAACGGTACTTACGCAAGAAGAGACTGGCTGGGAATTTCAGGACGGCACGTATCAGATGGAGGTGGAGCTTTTAGGCGGAAGCGGCAGGGCATCTGTCACTTCTCCTGCAGAGGTGGAGATAAAGGATGGAAAAGCGGTGGCAACGCTGGAATGGAGCAGCCCCAATTATGATTACATGCTGGTGGATGGGAAAAAATATCTTCCGGTCAATACAGAGGGAAATTCTGTGTTTCAAATTCCGGTGGAGGCGTTCGATCAGGATATCACGGTCATTGCGGACACCGTTGCGATGAGCAAGCCGCACGAAGTGGAGTATACGCTGAATTTCCATGCGGGGAACGCAGCGACTGCAGGTGTGGACGGGGCAGAAGGCGGGCAGCAGGCCGGTGCAGATGGTACCGGCGCGGCAGCAGGCGCGAACGATATCGGCATGTCGGCGGGCAAAAACGCGGGCGCGAAGGGCACCAGTGCGGCAACGGGCAGTAATCGCACCGCCGCTCCCCTTGTCTACGATCACAGCATGGAGCTTTCCTATGCGGAAAATTTTGCAGTGGATTATTACGAGGGCGGTTATAAGCTTCTGACGACGTTGTTAAACGGCGACCGGCTTTTGCTGGTTCCGGAAGGAAAGGCTGTGCCAAAAAATGCAGAGGTGCTGGTCAGTCCGTCCGCAGGGGAAAAGAAAGGTGAGCTGACCGTGCTGCAGGAACCGGTGAAAAACCTGTATCTGGTGGCTTCGAGCGTAATGGATATGTTTGCGCAGTTAGACAGCATGGACGCGATTTCCATGTGCGGCTTAAAGGAAGAGGATTGGTATATTCCGGCGGCGAAGCAGGCGATGAAGGACGGCAGCCTTGTGTATGCCGGAAAGTACAGCCAGCCGGATTATGAGTTGATCGTATCACAGAACTGCAGCCTGGCGATCGAAAATACGATGATTTACCACACGCCGGAAGTGATGGAAAAGCTCGGCGAATTCGGCATTCCGACGCTGGTGGAGTATTCCAGCTATGAGGAACATCCGCTGGGACGCGTGGAATGGGTGAAGTTTTTCGGCGCGCTGCTGAATCGGGAAGAACAGGCGGATAAACTGTTTGAAGAACAGGAAGAGACGTTAAAACGAGTGGAAACGGAGAAAAATACCGGAAAAACCGTCGCCTTTTTCTATATTACTTCCAACGGTCTTGTGCAGGTGCGCCAGAGCACGGATTATATTCCGAAAATGATCGAGCTTGCCGGTGGAAAGTACGTTTTTGAAGCCATCGGCGATCCGAACTCCCGCCGTTCGACGATCAATCTGCAGGTGGAGGATTTTTACGACGGGGCGCTGGATGCAGATATTCTGGTATATAACACGACGATTGACAAGCAGGTGGCGTCTCTTAATGATCTGTTGGAAAAGTGCAGCCTGTTGAAGGATTTTAAGGCGGTTAAGGAACATCAGGTGTGGTGCACGACAAATGATATGTACCAGCAGTCCATGTCGGTGGGTGCGCTGATCGAAGATTTTCATACGGTGCTGACGGGATCGGATAAAGAAACGAAGTATTTATACCGGTTGAAATAAGGAAAGGAAAAGCAAAGCATGGGAAAAGACCTTATGGGCGCTGGATTGCGAAAAAAAAGAAGAATCGGGGCGGCATTTCTTTTGCTGGCAGCAGCGGTGACAGCGGGAATATTGTTCAATATCTGTATCGGAAGCGTCTCGGTTTCCCTGCCGGAAATCCTAAAGAGCCTGTCCGGTCAGCCAATCGGGGAAAAACAGCAGAAAATCATTCAGCAGATTCGCCTGCCGCGTACGGTTATCGCAGCGGTTCTTGGCGGGGCGCTGGCGCTGTCCGGTTACCTGTTGCAGACTTTTTTCCATAATCCGATTGCAGGTCCCTTTGTGCTCGGAATTTCCTCCGGAGCGAAGATGGTGGTGGCCCTTGTCATGGTATTTTTCCTGGGCAGGGGAAGGACGGTAAATTCGGCGGGGATGATTCTGGCGGCATTTGTGGGCGCGATGCTTTCGATGGGCTTTGTCCTTTTGATGTCGAGGCGGATCAGGCGAATGTCGATGCTGGTGGTCAGCGGCGTAATGATCGGATATATCTGCTCGGCGGTGACGGAGCTGGTCGTGACGTTTGCGCAGGATGCGGACATCGTAAATCTCCATAACTGGTCGCAGGGCAGCTTTTCCGGGACGTCCTGGAGCAATGTCCGGGCGGTCTGTATCTGCGTAACCCTTATCTTTCTTTTGGTGTTTCTGATGTCGAAGCCGCTGTCCGCCTATCAGCTCGGCGAGTCGTATGCGTTAAACCTCGGTGTGAATGTAAGACTTTTGCGGATTGGAATGGTTGTATTTTCGAGTATTCTGTCCGCGTGCGTTGTGGCGTTCGCAGGGCCGATTTCGTTTGTCGGAATTGCAGTTCCGCATCTGGTAAAAAAAATGCTGGGCACAGCAGAACCGATCTGGATGATCCCGGCCAGCTTTCTTGGCGGCAGCGTTTTTTGTCTGTTCTGTGACCTGCTGGCGCGGACGCTGCTTGCGCCGACAGAGCTGAGCATCAGTACGGTGACGGCGGTGTTCGGCGCGCCGGTGGTTCTCTGGGTGATGGCTTACGGGAAAAAGGAGAGAGTGGACTGATGGCATATTATTTTCAGGCGAAACAGCTTTGCGTCGGATATCAGCACCAGCCGCTGATACAGAATATTGAGATCGAATTGAAAAAAGGGGAAATCCTGACGCTGATCGGTCCAAACGGTGCCGGAAAATCCACCATTTTAAAAAGCATTGCACGTCAGCTGGAGCTTCTTGGCGGCAGTGTCTGGCTGGAGGAGGAAAATCTTCAGAAGCTTTCCGGACGTGAGCTGGCAAAAAAGATGGCGGTTGTCTTTACAAAACGGCCGCATACAGAGTTGATGACCTGTGAGGATGTGGTGGCAACCGGGCGTTACCCCTATACCGGGCGGTTCGGAGTTTTGTCTGCAAAGGATCAGGAAGCCGTGCAGGAAGCAATGGAAGCAGTGCATGTGCTGGAATTCAAGGATCGTGATTTTGCGAAGATCAGCGACGGACAGAGACAGCGTATCCTGCTTGCCCGGGCGATCTGTCAGGAGCCGGAAATTCTGCTGTTGGATGAGCCGACCTCTTATCTGGATATAAAATATAAGCTGGAATTTCTTTCTGTGCTGCAGGAGCTTCAGAAAAAAAAGGGACTGACCGTGATTCTGTCGCTGCATGAGCTGGAGCTTGCTGCACGGGTATCTGACCGGATCCTGTGTGTGGATGGAGCCTTTGTGGAGCAGGTCGGAACGCCGGAGGAGATTTTCAGGCCGGGACATCTTTCAAAACTGTTTCAGATCACCCAGGGAAGCTTTGAGGAAGAAAGCCAGGATATGGAGCTGGCGGCAGTGAAAGGGACTCCGGAGGTATTTGTCATCGCCGGGAATGGCAGCGGAAGAAATACGTTTCGGAGGCTGCAGCGGGAGGGGATTCCTTTTGCTGCAGGACTGCTCTGGGAAAATGATCTGGATTATCCGGCGGCAAAGGCACTTTCCTCCCGGCTTTTCTCAGCACCGGCCTTTGAACCGGTTCCGGAGGAGCTTTTGGAGGAAGCGATGCGCTGCATGGACGGCTGCCGGAAGGTGATCTGCTGTCGGGAGTCCTTCGGAACCCTGGAGGATGCCCAAAAAAGGCTGTTGGCATATGCCAAAGCCCGGGGCTTGTCTGAACGGGATGCACAAAATTGTATTTAAAATATATGGATTTTTGTAAAAAATTCTGATAGAATGATATTGATAGTATCATTAAATTGCAGTCAAATGCCGGTAAAACGTGTATGTTGTGGATAAGGAATCTGACTGCAGGGAAAAAAGGAGGACTTACTTATGGGATTGATAAAAGCGGCAATGGGCGCAGCTGGCGGTGTAATGGCGGATCAGTGGAAGGAGTATTTTTACTGTGAAGCCCTTCCGGTTGATGTTCTGGCGGTAAGAGGACGCAAGAAGGTATCCGGCAGATCAAGCAACAAGGGCGGCGACAATGTGATTTCCAACGGCTCGCTGATCGCAGTTGCAGACGGTCAGTGTATGTTGATCGTAGACCAGGGCAAGATCGTGGATGTTTGTGCAGAGCCCGGGGAATATACATATGATATGTCCACAGAACCGTCTGTTTTTGCAGGAAGCTTAGGCGCCAGCATCGGTGCGGTGTTCAAAAATATCGGCAAGCGTTTTACCTTCGGCGGTGAGACACCCAAGGAGCAGAGGGTTTATTATTTCAATACAAAGGAAATTACCGGCAATAAATACGGAACGCCGTCTCCTGTGCCGTTCCGTGTGGTAGACGAGCGTGCGGGAATTGATCTGGATATCGGTATCCGCTGCTTTGGCGCCTACAGCTACAAGATCACGAACCCGCTGCTGTTCTATACCAATGTCTGCGGCAATGTGACGGACGACTATACCCGTGATCAGATCGACGATCAGTTAAAATCCGAACTGCTGACAGCACTGCAGCCCGCCTTTGCAAGAGTTGGGGAAACAGGCGTCCGTTATTCCGGTCTGACCGCCCATACCAAAGAAATTTCAAAAGCGTTAAATGACGAACTTTCCGCAGAGTGGAAAGACGTTCGCGGTCTGGAAATCGTTTCCTTCGGCGTATCCTCCGTCAAGGCGAGTGAAGAAGACGAGCAGATGATCAAAGAGATGCAGCGTGAAGCTGCATATATGG
>ERZ1026884.67-NODE-67-length-69246-cov-34.988192_pt1 | contig 69246 bp, 38 predicted proteins | sample MGYA00380172_ERZ1026884 | MGnify/ENA primary metagenome ERZ1026884 (study PRJEB33269, sample SAMEA4719808) | human gut metagenome | biome: human-associated habitat; feature: organic feature; material: feces | place: Cameroon | collected 2013-10 ... | reverse complement strand
AATTCTGCAGCATCTGCTTCACCTTTACCGGCTTGGTCATCAAACCATGGAAGAAGTTCGCCTCAATTCCAAAGGTCCATTGCGACAATACCACCGATGGCAGCAGGATGGCACCTGCTACATAGAGGGTAGTCATAGCTACCTTGTCCCCCATTTCCTGTCCTGCTTCTGCAGGAAGCAGAGCGAAGAGATAGGCATCGAAGAGGAAGATGGATGTAACCATAATCACCATCGTACGGACACGCTTCGCTCTCAACGTGCCGATATATTGCAGGCTGAAGAGGTTGATATGGCTGAAACCACGGAACTTGGAAACCTTCTGCTTCTGCTCGTTATAAATCTTTTCGTGATAGAGATAGGCGGTAAGTCCGGTGAATACCGCTCCAGCAAGGAAGAAGAAACCTATCCATCCCATATATACTGGGAAGAAGAAAGCCATTAACAAATATCCCATCAGCACGGCATACATTCCCATCCATCCCAATATCAAAGGCCATTTCAGAATCCACTTCGTAGCCTTGCGGTAACAGGTGATATAGATGCCGTTGACAAAAGAGAACTCCAGGAACAGGAAAAAGCTGGCTACAGCCTCACCTGCCGGCAAGAGATAGATGAACACTGGAATCGTAAACACCGGAAGCACATAGTTCCAGAGGCTCACGAGATTGGTAGTGAGCAGGAACCTGTTCCAGATTTTCTCTGGCACAGGGCGCGACTTCACATAATCATCCATCGCCGTGATGTCCCTCTTCATCACCATCTTCATGATGATGTCTAGAATCAGCATACCGATTACGATGCCCGGACCCAACATTGCCGGCATGTCCTCTCCCTTCAGTTCTCCTCCACTCTCGGTGAAGCCCTGGAAGAAGCAGAAGCCCATCACCACATACAGGGTGATGATGTAGCAAGCCACGAAGGCGTCTCTCTTGCGTAAGTTACGGCGCTGCTGCAGCCACCATAACCTTAACAGTAATTTCAACATAATTCATTCTTTTCAATGGTTTACGGGCACAAAGGTAAACAAAAAAATCAGAATTCCCTAACAATTTGGAAGAAATAACTTAAAAATAACATTAATCTAACATTCCCAGCTTTAAAGTATACGATATCTTGCAGTCAGCAGCACACTTCGTTGGCGAATACTATATTCTGAAATTCTTTCTGTAAGTGCCGAAGTATTAGAGCGCGAATAGTTCTTCTTGTTAAAAATATTGCTACAATCTAAAGTAAACAACCATTTTTTACAAGAAAAGCTACCACGCACTCCACACAGAACAAAAGATTTATTCTTTTCATTCAGACTATTATAATAATGAGAACAAGTAGTAGATACCGACAAGCCTTTAGGCAATAAGAAATCTACAGATGTATCATTCGTCATAGAACGCAAGGAAGCCATTGATATATTACCACTCATTTTACTTCCTGCACAATAATAAGAACTCTCGTGACTTGCTACCAACCAATTCATAATTGTTGCACTTGCATTCATCTTTATACTCCATGTATTGCTAGAATAGTTAAGTTCTTCTCCTTGCAGAAGGATAGGACTATCCACATGAGCATAATTTAACATCAATGCTATTTTCGTTTTTTTCCAATCAAACCCCTTACTGGTGTTTAGTCTGAAATTCAGACGTTTTGCAACACTCTCAGTAGGTTGGCTCTCCACTTTTTCTACTACCCCATCATAAGTACTACCATAAAGTATCTTGGGTTTATTGCTATTCCATGCCAGATCCAAATCAACAAAAAACATTTTAAAAATATTCTTAAAATGATAGGATACCTTATGGTTTACCCATGTACCTTCATATAAAGACGGAGTGGCGTAACACGAGAGCTGCCGATAATTATTCAATATATATTGAGCATACAAGTTTTCTATTGTAGGCAACTCATTAGATAAAGAACCATGATAGGTGAAAGAATGAGAAGCATTAAGATAATAAGTTGCTACGATACTAGGCTCAAAATTAAAACACCTATAAAGCAGCTTCGTCTTATCCATTTGGTCATTCAATTGCTGATAGCGATATCCCAATGGCATATCTACATCTAAATTCAACTTGTTGATCTTATAAACTGCTCCAAGTCCCAAGCCCACCTTCATTTCGGTGAGGGCAAGTCGGTTCTTGTATCCCTCCAAAGTACTCTCCAAGTTATCATGACGAACATCACAAAAAGCTGTTGGACTAATTTGCAAGTTACCTATCACCAATGAAGACAATATCCCCAGAAGATTCTTAGATTCTACATTTTTACTTTCCACCCATTGATTCATGTCATCCGAAGTCAGAATATCCGGAAACAGATTCCTATCAACAAAGAGATTCTGAGGTCGCTTTTCTATATTCAACTTAGACACAAAATCAACACCACGTCCTTGATGAAACTTACTTGTCAAATGAAGTTCATTGTGCAAACGATAATCCTTAATCTTACCACTTTGCAGAATATTACCTTCATTTTCGATTCGATTGGTCCCCACGAACGAAGAATAATCAAACGTCAGAGATTCCTTGACGTATTGCTTATCAGAATTTTTCACGAGTGCAAGATCCCCATATCCAATTTCCTTATGCAATTTAGCAGATATACGTTCTACTATGGAACGATAAGTGCCATCAGGCAAAAGGTTATGAATGAAAGACTGATTGTTACGTCTATCCCTGTCTGACAAACCTCCAAGATTTATTCCCAGATTTACATCCTTCCCTAAGCGATAGATATTGTTAAATGTCAAGCTATTCGAACGATTAAAATAATAATATCGCTTGGCTATGCCTGGTGCAGAAGGCATTTCTATTCCAGTCAGATTGATTGTACGAGCATAGTCATCCCCGTCAAAAGAGCGTAGTTCCGCCTCCAAATCCTCTCCGATATTATTTCCTTTATACATCGCCAACAATTGAGAGTTCTTTTTAAAATATGTAGCAAGCAACTCTCCTTTCCAAAGAGCATCGTCACCATTTCCTGCTCCTAAAACACCAATCAAGTTAAAGACACCCTTCACACCTTCTTTCAATTTCAAATTAATGGAAGCGCGTTCTTCAGGGCGCAGTTTTTTAAGAGCTTTAATCTCTTGATGGTTTTCCAATACCTGAACCGTAGAGATACTATTGGGATCCACATTATTGGTAGCTATACCATATCTACCTTTCATCAGATCCAGTCCCTCAATATAAAGGTTTTTGATTGGCAATCCTTTATAGGCAATCTGACCTGTATTAAATACGGTAATACCAGGCATTCTTTTCAACACCTCTGCTATAGATTGGTCGTTTTTGTTAAGAAAAGAAGCAACATTATAATTAATGGTATCTCCACCCATATAGATTTTCTGCGCCTTCACAGTTATTTCCTTTAGTTTTTGTGTCTTTTCCTCCACGTACAACGTATGGAAAGCATCTTTATTGGATACGTTTTCCTTATATTTATTTATTGTCATGCCTGAGCAAAACAAACTGACGCTATCTGCCGATGTATGAAAAGATACAGAAAACATACCATTTTTGTCTGTCAGACTAGCTCCCAGTATCTTATATCTCTGATTCAATTGGCTGACAAAAACATTAATTCCTGAAACAGGCGAATTGGCATCTGTTTTCACGCAACCACGAAGAGTCGTGACGGCAGTTTGGGCATGCATGGTAAAAATACCTAGAAGCAACAACAATGACAGCAAGAACATGAAAAGAAATCCCCATCTCTCCAGAAGTCCCATTGGTTGTCTCAGCATATTGTTCAGTTCTTTGCTATGTCCATTTAATATCTTATTATGTTTCATACTGCGAGTTGATTTTTAATTAATGAATAATATACACCTTTTTTATCTAATAGAGTTTGATGTGTCCCTTGCTCCACCACATGTCCGCTTTTCATGACCACAATATGATCTGCGTCTTTTACCGTACTTAAACGATGAGCAATAATTACAGAAGTACGTCCCTGCAAGAAGGATTTTAAATTAGCCATAACTTCCCTTTCATTATTTGCATCCAGAGAATTTGTAGCTTCATCTAGAAATAAATAGTCAGGGTTTTTATATATAGCTCTGGCTATCAACAACCGTTGCTTTTGCCCCGAACTCAATCCCTTGCCTTCACCACCGATTTTTGTATGAAATCCTAATGGCATAGTCTCTACAAAAGGAAGAACGTTTGCCATTCTTGCTGCCAATATCAAACGTTTCTTATCTATTTCGCCAGAAGGAACAATATTACGTGCAATCGTGTCTGAATAAACAAATCCATCTTGCATTACTACTCCACATTTCTTACGCCATTCTCTAATATCATAGTCTAGAAGTGAAATACCTCCTATAGTTATTGTACCTGAATCAGGTGTATAAAAACCTAATAACAGCTTCAATAATGTTGTTTTCCCACTTCCACTAAGACCAACTATAGCTGTTGACTTGCCTTTTTTAATTTCAAAATCTACATCTTTTAAAACTGCTTCTTCTGCAAGTTTATCATACTTAAAAGATATATGATGAACATTAATACTATCATGTGGTATTTTTGCAACTTTTTCCCCCTCACATTCATCCTTTAAATTATATATTTCATTTAAACGTCCCATACTTAATTTAGCATCTTGAAGCTTCTTCACAAAAGTAACTAATTGTTCCAATGGACTATTCAGCATACCCATCAAGAACTGTAAAGCGAGCATCATACCCAACGTCATCGTTCCATCAATAACTCTCGTCGCAACAAAAGCGGTAACACATATATTTTTCACTTGGTTCAACATGACACCACCAGACAATTGATATTGCGATAGTTTCAATCCATCAGAAAGTACTTTATAAATACTAACCTGAGTTTTCTCCCAATCCCATCGTTTATCATTCTCGCATCCATTGAGTTTCATGTCTTGCATACCAAATATTATTTCAAAGACATTATTTTGACTCAAAGAATTAAGAGAAAACATCCGATTGTCTATAGTAGCTCTTTTTTTCATAAAGAGCCATACCCACCCTATATACAAAGTACTACATACAGTAAAGACCAAAAAGACCATAACATTGTAATACAGGAAAACACCACTAAAAATCAACAGATTAATTAATGAAAACAGCATCGTCAAACTCGTACCTGTAAGGAATTCCTTTATGCGCTGATGATCACTTATACGTTGCATAATATCTCCACTCATTTTTATATCAAAAAATGAGATTGGTAATTTTGTTAGTTTCAAAATAAAGTCAGAAATCATCAATATATCTACTCTAACACCAATGTAAAGCAAGATTCTATTACGAACAAGTTCTACAAAAGTTGTTCCAAATACCAAAAGAAATTGTCCCAACAATATTATCCAAACGATGTAAACGTTTTTGTCTTTTACACCAAAGTCTATTATCGCTTGCGTCAAGAACGGAACGAAGAGCATAAAGATTGTTCCAAGAAACATACCCAAAAGTATATTCAGCATAACATATTTGTATGGCTGTATATAACTCCACAGAAAATTAAGCACATTTTTTTGTTTTTGTTTCTTTTCTACAAAATCATTCAATTCCTCCGTGGGTTCCAGACATAAAACAACTCCAGTATTCTCATCAATCTCCCAACATTTTTCCATCTCTCTTTCAGAATATTTAAAACGTGAGCCTACTGGGTCTGCAACATAATAATATATATGACCTCTTTTTTTTCTCACCTCATATAAAACAACAAAATGTTCTTGTCGCCAATACAAAATACAAGGCAAAGGAATATTTTCAGCTAATGTTAGGAGGTTCACCTTTACTCCCAAAGTTTTAAAGCCTATCACTTCTGCCGCCTTCTTGAGACTTAACATCGTTGTGCCATTTTGGGAATACACACACAACTGATGGATGCATTCCATGGAAAGTTTTTTCCCATAGAATGCAGCTATCATTCGCAAACATGTTGGTCCGCAATCCAAAGTACCCCTTTGAGTATACAAAGTGAATCTCTTCATTCTCACTACAATGTAATCAACCAAAATTTCTTTCCATCACTTCCTATTAGTTTACCATCACTCAAAGCAACGATATTACTCATATATTTAGGCACAACATAAGTATTCTTTATGTTCCCTGTCCAATCTAAAACTACCAGTTTACAGGATGCCTTATTTTGCTTATGCAATAAAGTCATAGACTGCTGAGTTTTATTCCACCATAGTGCATACACATAAGTTTCTGATGAAGTTACATCTTTAACTTGCATTAGATTAATGGCCCAAACATCTGCTGAAAGGGGCTTTATAGTCTTCCAATTAGGCTCTGCTAATTTTACGATATAACTTTTCCTTTCATCCAAACTTACATATTGTACAGCTGGATAAATATAAAAGCCATGGACCAAGACACGAGCACGCTTATTAAACGTTTGCTTTCCGAAATTAGTTGTCCACGCAGGATATTTCTTTGTATAAAGCAATGGTGCGACTTCTCCAACGCAAGTAGAAATAGTATCTAAAATCGATGTATAAACTGCCTGTATTCCCATATTAGGTTGCCTCCCTACAAAATAGAATTCCTTATCCGATTTACGATAAGCAAAAGGCACATTCAATGCCATAGCATAAGGAACTTTCGACTTAGCCGAAAAGACAAACTTATGCGTATTTTTCATCGTATGTTTTTCCATGTCCAAATTATAGACCAAAGGATAAGTACGATCCATTACGCACAAATCATCAAGACTATCTTGTACAAGTATAGGATAGTCAATACCATTACTTCTTGCAGGGTCTCTGAAATATTCATATTCCATCTTAAGCGCATGAGAGGCTTCGTCAACACAATAAGTTCTCAATAGTTGAGCCCCCCAACGTTTTGGGTTTTCATAAGTAACATAAAGCTTTTTCCCTACAACTTGCATATTTACCAAATTTTTTATATTTGGTAAAGAGTCTACAGACAAAAGCGTAAACTTGATATTGCTAGCACCATATACATCTACACTTAATAATAACATAAAAAAAACTGAGAATAAACTCCTCATACTTACTTTGTTCAATATTATATATTTTTTCATAATCTAAACATTTAAATTACACATTTTTAAATCAGGTCTCATCAGTTCACAAGCCGATACAGGGGGACAGACATACCGAAATGGACACGAATGACAATTTACCAAATCCTTTCTGGTCATTCTCCAAGAATGGTTTTCTACGAATTCGGCAGATACCGCATCTAGCAATGTATATCCACTATTAACATTTCCCAATTTAGAAGAAGAACCATGCGGACGAACTTCTCCTGTACAAGAGACATCTAGAATGCCAAAGAAATTAGCATTTAACTTTTTATTTCTAAACAGATACGACATTTTTCTCGGATTATTCATTAAATCCTTCCCTGATGTCCACACCTTCTCTCTAAACATTTGTTCATTATCATCCAACCAAACAGGCAAGCACTCCATTCGTTCACCATTTTCGATGTCTGAGAAATCATATATTAGCTGTAGAGAACGTACTTCTAGCCCCATATCATTTTTTGCTTTGTTCGCATAAGTAGGCGAAAAACAATCTTTATATATAATGAACTGACAACAACTAGACAGAGACTGCACATTCTGTTTACCTAACAGGGCATAATCCTCTACATAAATATGAATTCTATACTTGAAGGAATAGTTTCTCAATAAATTCACAAAATCTTGCACATCACATTCCAAGAAATATCTATATGAGCAAATAAAGTCAATGACGGCAACACTCGATGCTATAGTTTGACTTATCAATGCTTGCAACATTTTATAATCCAAATATGCATACTTCTCCTCATAACAAGCACATGGGTATTGACGAGAAGCCATATTACGACAACGGGCCAACATTTCGTTTTCAGTAACGCAGCAGTCCAAAGACACATAAAGACCACTTAAATAATACAGTTTATTTCCTAAACGAGCATATTTATCATCCCTGTTTCGTTCCAAATCCTTTTGTAAACTCAACATTGGAAGAAGACTTATCGGCTTAATCGCATTCGACACCGTACGTACAGAGAAGAATCCCTGCCGAATAGCCTCATCTGCTGTATGTTCCAAAGAAGGCTCATAGGGTATTACCCCCAGATTCTTTGGCAAATACATTTTTACAACGATGTCATATAGTCCTTTATCATTTGAATACAAGAACTTACCATTACTGACATTATACATCAGCAACCTCTTTTCTTCCAAGAAATCCACAAAAATTTCTGGAGAAATTATCAGCCAGACAAAAAACTGTTCTCTCATACGACCTCAAAACTAGACATTATATACGAATAAGACTCAGGATATTGCAAGAGAAAAGAATACACTTCACTCTTCACCATTTTCTCCGTCTTTGAGTCCATAAAATATTTACACTTTCCTTTGGGCGAGTCCATCATGCCATTATTAAACATACAGCAAAGACAGCCACGACTATCTCTACAACATCTACACACTTTTGCTACTCGCTCAAAATAAGAATTATAACTATCAGCAATTAGCTGAAAGTCTACATCTACTTTACCTTGCTTTATTGCAGGATAGCCATACCGATAGCTAATCATCTCACAAGGCATAATCCTACCAGTTACATTCACAAAGACCTTTTTGGTAAAAGGAAGACAAGTCCCTGTAGGAAATTCCTTCTCCTTAGTCCTATCAGCAAACAACAAGTCATTATAATCTTGATAAACATAAGGGGAATGTTTCAGAACATAACGAGCTATTTGCTCAAACCTCGGATGGTCTTCAAACTTAATTTTACCCAAATCCAACCCTTGTTCAAATTCTTGCACAGACTTCCATTTTTCCAAATAGATTTGTTTAAAATCCTTTTCATATTGCAAATTGACACCATCTGGATTTATCTCAGACACAGAAGGCTTTTTACCATAAGTTTGCCATATATACTCAGTTATTGCCTTAACAGAAGTTTTTTGGGTAAGTACTGAGTTAAATTGAACATTCTCTTCGAAAAATCGAGGATACTTCTCTCTTAGCTCATCTATTGCTTTGGTAATAGCAGGAAAAGCCTGCTTTCCATTATGATAAACACGACAAGAAGAACCTTTTTCATCCCCATCAAGACTAATTAACAAGTGCACACTCTTAGAAACCAAGTAATCCATATACTTTGGCAATAGGGTTGCATTAGTAGTCATCGTATAAGCAAAATGTTTTCTATAGCCTTGAAGATTCTCTTCTATGTAACTAATAACAGCCTTAATAAATGACATATTAAGCAATGGTTCTCCACCATAAAAACTAATGACTAGCGTACCTTCACCTCTATTGTCATAGCCTGCATCCCATAACTTTTTTATATAATCAAGAAAAGCTATAGCATTTTCGATAGGCATCATGCGATTATGTCTTTTCCCTTTATTATTATAAAGTTTTCCATACCCACAGTATAGGCACGACAAATTACAACACTCCGTAATCTCGAAAGTAATTTGCGGAGTATTTGCTAAATATGTCTTTATATTTTCGGCTGTTAATTTCATCATATCAATACTTTTCTAATGGTTCATATTCTTGATCTGGAATATTCTGTATAGAGGTAGAAGGTCTAGATCTACCATCTGTTCCTTTTATATACATATGTCTACCCATCTGTTCCAAAAAACGAATTGGCTGTTTTTCTATGCGTTCAATTGTTTTTATGGCATCCTTCTCGAAACATTTTTGTTCCCCTTCATAAGTATATAAATATATTGGACGTACTACATTTCGAATACCCTTAAGTTCCCAACTATACAAATGTGTTAAATCTTCTACTTTTATGACCAAGCCTGGTAATCCATAAAATTTATATGGACCATAAGGTAAAGGTATGTCTACCGTATACCAAGCCGCATAATCTCTCCCGGCAAAGTTTGTTTTTGCCATATTACAAGCATAGCCCAAAATCTCTTTTGTGCTATCTGGAATTAATGTCCAATCCAACAACGGAAGTGTCATGCTGTAACAAAGCGTACCACCATTGAGAGGCATACGATATTTTACACTGCAATCTCTTTGGCGCAAGTCATTAAATAGTTCATAACAAAACACCATATTTGGATTACCTGGAGAATCCATTCCCTTTCTGTTATTTTCAGTTGTCAAAGAATCAAAATAAAAAATTATTTTACTATAATCCTTTATGACATGATTTCCAATCTGAACTATTCTATCATCTACATTATAGTCCTTCTGTTTGGGATTTTTTTTGAATTTAAGAGTATACTGTAATTCATATATTGAATTATCAACTTGCTTAAATTTTTCTAAAGAAACAGACGCAGGTGGATATTGGGCAAAAATAAAATTGCACAACATTAAGTTCCAAAGTGATAATAATATTCTTCGCATCATTACTTCTCAATTTATATAAAACATGTATGTTGCACATGCTTAAAAAACATACACAACACACAAATAAATTCTCACAAAATTGCTCAAGGAGTAACAACTACATCATCAAGAAAAAACGTTTGATCTGTCTTTGGTCCCTTAGAGTACAGACCACCAGCATGATTAGCTGAGCCATTGTCCAATGTTGACACAGAACGACATGCACAACCACATGTTGCACCACCAGCGAAAGAGTTCATTTCTCTCTCACTCATTGCCATTTTGGCAAGTTCACTCATTTTCTTTACCATAACCTAAAATATTTAATTGTTTATATTTACCGATTTAAGAATAGAATTCCATTTTCGGCTGTTATAATTCAAAATTTCCTCTGTATGCCGTACCATCATCTAGAACTACCTCTATACTATACTGAGCATTCCCTAAATGGGACAAGTCTAGAACAACCTGATTTTTCCCACTTACTTGTAATGTATCACACAACACATAAGTATCATCTGCATCATAAACATAAACATGAGCAACACCTTCATATCTATTAACGCTCAGCTCTATTTCGTGATCATTAAGATTTGCAACCAATACAGGCGAAGAGGTTCTAAAACCACCATGTTGTTTGACTGTACTTTTTTTCAGTATAATCGGTAATGCCAAAGATGGCAAAAATACCATAAACATTAATATTATGCACGCTAATACTCTTATTTTTTTCATATCTCTTTTATGTTTAATTATTCGGTTGCAAAATTAGTAAGTTTTTCAACTACTTCAAAGTAATTTGGTTCTAAACTTTAAAACGCTTCAAATTTTTTACAATAATCTAATTATCAGATATTTACATTTACCCCCCCCTCAGATTTTTGGTCTAAAATTACATCAGAACGTTTCCATATATTCCCTTAAAGAGATATTTTGACCATTAATTCCTACTTTTTCCTTATACAAAAAGAGCTTTTGTTTGACAGCTTTTTCCGTAATACAATAAAGAGAGGCAAGGACTTTTTGTGGCATCTTTAAGCGCAATAACATCATCAGGTGCAAATCACCTTCTGATAGATTCGGAAATCTAGTCTTCAACCTTGTAACAAACATATTCTCAGTACTGTCCAAAAAAGCAGCAATCTCTTTCCAATCCTTTTCGGTCAAGACAACATGCTTGCCTGTTCCCGTTTTTATAGAATTCAATTTCTCTACAGCCGTAACCAACTTCATTAGATAACTACGCATGATGGAAAGTTGCACCTCCTTGCGAGATAATTCTTTTTGATGATACTGCTCCGATAGATTTTTCTCAATCATTGCCAATTCATGCTCATGCCTAACTTTCATTTCAGCTTGTCTCTTCTCAAAAATAATTTCCTTCTGAGCCTTATTCCTAGAATTTTTATATACATAAAGAAGAAAAACTATCACTAAGAGAGCCAGAATGATGACCAATAGCAGCAAATAGCTTTGCATTTCTGCTCTTCCCTTAAGCTCCGACTTTTGCTTTTCCTTTTTCAAAACAGAAGAGTAATAGTCTGCTTTTCCTTTCACAGCCTCAGCATACATATTTTCTATACAAGAATAGGCAGAATCCATATACATTTTAGACTTTTCATAATCTTGCATTTTTATAGAAGCTTGACTACAAATCTGAAAACATACATACTTTTCTGTACTAAGAGTTGGCTTTAAACTTTCAAGTAAAGCTAAGCACTGGCGTACAGAATCTACCTCCCGATAAGCATCAGCAAGCATCAATCTACAAGACATATTTTTTATCGGTTGTAAATCATATGTCTTTTTAGCATAAAACAAACAGCTGTCTTTATATCCCAAATACAAATAGGAATTAGCTAAATCTTGATAAACATCTGCCAACACCACAGAATCTTTCAAGACCAAGGCTTTCGGCAAGATACTTAGAGCGACATCTACAGATTTACGAGTTATCTCACACGCAAGTAAAGCCTCACTATAATTCAAGTTCAGATATATTCTATTTTTTAATGTTGCATATGGGTAACGAGCGTATGTTTCCAACGCTTTTTTCGAAAATACCAAAGATTTTTCAGGTTCCACAACTTGATAAACCTTAGACAATTTTTCCAAAGCCATGCTTTCAGTTTTCAAATCGCCTATCTTGTTTGATTTTTGGCTCGATTGCGTCAACAATGAAATTGCCTGTTCTGTGCTATCATTCAACATATAGTATTTACCCATATAATAAAGACATTTTGCATAGAGCGAATCGTCCTGATGCTGCTGAAACCAATCATAAGCTATGCGAATAAGGGAATCATTATCCACATCAAGCCCTGACTTATCTTGTGCCATAGTGAAAAGCAATGAATATTCTGCCATATCTTTTGCAGAAAGATTATCACAATCCACTTTTCTTAAAAGAGCCAAGGTACTATCAGGCAGACTATCAACCATAGAATATGCAGAAACAAGAATCCTTGACCTATCGGAATGACAGGATGAAAAGACAAAAGAGATTACCAATAGCAGGCAAAAATATAGAAAACTTTTTTTCATCGGCGGAAAACATATTTTTGGTTGCAAAGGTACGAACTTTTATAGAAAAAGAGAAAAGTATATGGTCTAAATTTCAAAAATTTCATTATGAAAATTATATAATTGAACAACAAGCACTTACAAATAGAAAAGAAAAATATGGCAGGTCTAAAACATGCTTTACAGCAATAAAAAAGCAGCACCTTCGTCCCGAAGATGCTGCCCGTTTCTAACTAACACTAACTCATGTATCAACTATTCATCAAACTATTAAAACCTAAAAATCAATTCTATTTTACCGGCAAGATGTTACCCTCCTCATCATAGAAGAGAGGAGCCACCTTTACGCTGCGAAGCCAGGTTGTATCATTTGATGGCACGCAGTCGTGATGGAAGAGATACCACTGGCCCTTGTACTCACAGATGCTATGATGGGTTGTCCAACCTACTACAGGCTCCAGGATGACGCCCTTATAAGTGAACGGACCATAAGGATTATCACCTACTGCATAGCAGAGATAATGGGTATCACCGGTAGAGTAGCTGAAGTAATACTTGCCCTTGTACTTATGCATCCAGCTAGCCTCGAAGAAGCGATGAGGATCATCGGCTGGCAATACCTTACCCTCCTCGTCAACAATGACAACAGGCTTTGGCATCTCAGCAAACTGCTGCACATCATCTGTCATCATGGCTACACGGGATGGCAACGGATTCTCCTTGCCCTCTGGAAGATGCTCATCCTTCAGTGCCTTGTTGTCCTTGTACCACTGAAGCTGACCGCCCCAGATACCACCGAAGTAGCAGTAAATCTTGCCATCATCATCCTTGAACACACAAGGGTCGATGCTGTATGACTTGCGGATAGGGTCGGCATTCGGAACGAAAGGACCTTCAGGCTTATCAGCCACAGCCACACCGAGATGGAACACGCCATTATAATCCTTGGCAGAGAAGATGAGATAGTACTTGCCATCCTTCTCTACTACATCGTTGTCCCACATCTGCTTCTCAGCCCATGGCACATCCTTCACATCGAGAATCACACCATGATCGGTTACTTCACCCTCCATCACATCGTCCATAGAGAGAACATGATAGTCTTTCATCTGGAAGTGACCGCCATCATCGTCGAAGCTTTCGCCGCTATCCCAGTCATGAGATGGGTAAACATACAGGCGACCGTTAAACACATTGGCAGATGGATCTGCCATATAATCCTTTGGGAACAAATATCTTGCTTTCATTGTTGTCTATTATTTTAAGAGATATACAATATTATCTAAAGAGATTTTACTTAAAGAGATTGACGATTTCCTTCACCACTGGCTTCACCTCGTTGTTGCGGTCGATGAGCAGTGGATAGTTGGTTCTGCCAGGGATAGGCCAGCCATTCAACCAAGAGTGACCATCATTGACACCCCAGAAGGTAACACGACTGATGACATCCTTGTGACGCTCTACAATCTTGAAGAGATCGAGATAACGCTGGTTGAAGAGTTTCTGCGCCTTCTTGTTAAGTCCCTTCACGTATGGATTGTACTTCTTCTGAAGTTCAAACTTCTGACTGATTTCCGCACCGCCGAATCCTTCCGGATTAGGAAGCATGTTCATATCCAGCTCAGTCAGCATCACCTTGACACCTTCACCTGCAAAAGCCTCGATGCTCTTCTCATACTCAGCATAGTCAGGATAATCAAAACCATTGTGGCTCTGCATACCTACTGCATCGATGCGGAGACCCTTCGCCTTCAAATCGCGAACCAGCTTGCAGATAGCCTCTCGCTTGGCTGGCTTCGAAGTAGAATAATCATTGTAGTAGAGTTCTACGTTTGGATCAGCCTCATGCGCAAAGCGGAAAGCCAACTCGATGAACTCCGGACCGATAATCTTATAATATAAAGACTTGCGGTAAGAGCCATCATCCTCGAATGCCTCGTTCACTACGTCCCATCCCTTTACTCTACCTTTATAATGAGTAACCACGGTCATGATGTGGTTATACATTCTGCCGATGAGCACTTCACGGCTTACCAGATTACCCTTAGCATCGGTAAACATCCACTTAGGTGGCTGAGAATGCCAAACCAGACAATGACCTATCAAGGTCTTGCCGTTCTTCTCTGCCCAGTCAGCCAGCTTATCGCCATCGGTGAAATCAAAGCGATTCACCTCCGGATGATTTTCCTCGCCCTTCATACAGTTCTCGGCAACCACCTGGTTAAACTGTTTCTTCACTACTTCCTCACCTGCCGGGTCTTGTCCGTCTGTCAGAGAAGTATTAACAGCTGCACCAACCAGGAAATATTTGCCCATAGTTTCCTGGAATGTTGGGATTTGAGCGTTATTACCTTTCTGGGCAAAAGCTGCAGAAGCAAGCATCAAGCCCAAGGCAAAAGTCGATATTCTTTTCATTGTACACTTGTTTTCAAGAATTTGAGAATACAGGGTATCTCTCCTTCTATATGATTATCTAAATTTTAATTCTATCTTATTTTTCTTCCTGATGACGAGCTTCAATCTTCTTGTTGATATCGTCGATGACCTCATCTGTCAACTCATATTTAGAGATGATGAACATCGCCAAACCCAGCAGAATGGCAGGAATCACGCATACCAGCCAGCGGATACCCTCCTGTGCCAGCGCACTCTGCTGCTCCAGATCATTCATGAAGTAAGCACCGGCAGCATTACCAACCGACATCATGGCGAAGGCGGTGATAAAGAAGAGAGCCACGATACGGAGAGGACGGTTATGGAAAAATTCTGTCCACAGGTCGCTCACCTTAACGTTCTTGGTTTCCTTCTCGTCCATTACCACACGCTCCTTGGTCTGGGTAAAGCAGAATACCAGAAGGGCGAAACCTACCAGAGCATAAATCAGCATGGCAACAAACCAGGCATTACCATCGATAGGAAGCGAGTTGCTCTCTTGAGCTGCCGCTGCCTGATAACCGGTCCATGCAAGGACTGCACCAGGAACAACACCACCCAAAGCCATACCAGCCTTGTAGAAGATACCGGTCAGGGCATTGACAATACCGGCAATACGCTTGCCACTGGTATATTCCGCATAGGAAATAACCTCTGGAATCAAAGCCCACATATAACCTGTAGCCACGATAACACCTGTTGACTTGATGAACTGTGCAATATAAACCAGCGTGATATGATCCTTTACAGGTCCCATCTTGCTGATGAAATAAAGCATCGCCATACCCACGATAGCCACAGTAAGGAAGATGTAGAACATATTCTTCTTGCCTACCTTTTTCTTGATGGCAGGCACCAGCGGCATAAAGATGAAGGATGGCAGAGAACCCAAACCCATGAAGAGCGCCATTTCGATAGGGAGATCCTTGGCTGCTGCGAGCATCGCCACCAGGATTGGAACACCTGCCGATACACAGAGTCCACCCACATTTGCCATGAACATACGTACAGAGGTAAGAATGGTTATCTCGTCTGTATCGCGAGTCAAAGATGAGTTCAATGCTCCGTAAGGCACATTAATCAATGTATAGAGCATAGACAAGCCTACGTATGTTACGTAAGCATAGATGAGCTTGATGGTTTCTGTCTGTCCCTCCATACCATTCCAGAAGCAGAGAATGGCAAGTACGGTGAGAGGCAAACCCGCCAGGACAAGATAAGAACGATACTTACCCCAACGTGGATTATGCTTATCTACATAAGTTCCCACCAATGGGTCCCAAAGTACATCGACCAGGCGAACCACCAGGAACATGGTGGCAGCCACACCCGGATTGAGTCCGTAGATGTCGGTGTAGAAGAACAACAAATACATACAGATGGTCTGGTAGATGAGGTTTTGTGCCAAGTCGCCAGATCCGAATCCGATGCGTTGTAGCCAATTCAGTTTGTAGAATCCCTTAGATTCCTGTGTTACAGTTGTCTGTTCCATATTTTATTCAGTCATTAAGTTTACACCTTATTATATATATAACATAAAAGATGCATATACTATATTTACTTCAGTTTCTCTGCGGCAAACTTGCCCATTGCCTCATATCCCTTCGGATTGAGATGCAGCCAGTCGTCAGAATACTCAGCTTTCAGACGCTGAGGGTCTTTCGGGTCGCGGGTCAGCTCATCGAAATCGATGACCTCGTCGAAGGCACCACTCTTTCTGATCCATTCGTTCACGGTCTGTCGCATCGCCTCGTGCCAGAAAGAATACCATCCGTTTCCCTTGGTTGGGGTGATGGTTCCGCCATACACCTTGATTCCCTTTGCCTTGGCTTTTGCAATCAGCACCTTGTAGCAGGCAATCAGGGTATCTGTTACATGTTCATAATTTCCTCCGCAGCAACCGATATCGTTGGTTCCTTCGAAGATGATGAGCTTATCTACACCCGTCTGTCCCAGGATATCACGGCCGAAACGCTTCATGGCTGGTTCGCTCAATCCACCTTGCACTACACAGTTGCCGCCGATTCCGAGATTCAACACGCCGTATGGCTTCTCTGCATTCAGGGCATCCGAGAGGAAATCGGTCCAACGGTTCTGATGGTTGGTAGTACTTCCACGACCATCTGTAATCGAGTTACCGAGGATAGCCACTACCGGGGTAGCTTTATCGGTCTTCACATCAATGGCAGAAAGATTGTACCAGTGATCCACCTCCTCGCCATCATCAAAACTCTTATCCATCGGTTTAGGAGTACGATGCAAACCGTTTACTATATAAGATGTGGTACGTGAACCACGATGGGATGTTGCATTCACTGGAGTCTGCTTGCCATAGTCGATGGTAATCGTGAGGCGCTGTCCACTCTTCAAGGCATATTTCAAATCATCTGAGAAGATAGCCTTGCCAGGAGCAATGGTTACATTCTTCTTGCCATTAAACTTGAGATACTTCACGGTCTTACCATTCACAAACCAGTTGCTGTCCTTATCGGTATCTGCAATATACACCGATTTGATTTCCACGGGTTCCTTACTCTGCTCGTTGCTGAGCTTCACCCTGAGTTCCTTTCCACCAAAGGATACATGAACTATCTGTCGGCAAGAACGGTTGCTCAAGCTTTCCTTAGGCATATCCCCTTTACCAGTCCATTCAACAGCAGTCGCCCAAGAACCCTTCCACACTTTCTGTGCGAAAGCCAAGCTACTACTTCCTGCCAGCAAGAGAGCCAACGATAAAATCTTTATTGTTTGTTTAGTCATTGTTTTGCATTTTTGTTAGTCACAATTCGCTATTCACGATGCAAATGTACAAAAAACTATTGAAAGCTCTTTAATATCTAGTTACCAGAACGTTTCTATTTGTTTCATAGACAAAATAAAAGCATAAAAGACAAAGAAACAAAAGGAAACGAAACATATTATCGCATTTTTATTTGTTGCTTTCGCAGTTTTTTACTACTTTTGCAGCAACAATAACCAAACAAGAACAAGTAAACGACCAAAAATATGAAGTATACCAGGAAATGCCTTGCGGCACTTATCGCACTCCTCGCCTCGCTCATGCTATGGGCTGATGGTGGCGAATTATTCACATCAGGCAAACTGTCCAGTTCGCTCATCAATTGTGTCGTACAAGATAAGTACGGATACATTTGGGTAGGTACGGAATATGGACTGAGCAAGTTTGACGGCTACAGATTCACCAACTATCTGCACGACGAGAAGGATACGACATCCATCACAGACAATATCATTTCAGATCTCCTTGTTGATAAGAAAGGAGACCTGTGGATAGGTAGTGCCAAGGGACTGATGCGCTATAATTATGAGACGAATGACTTCACTCGTCTCAATTTTCCTGATGGCAGAAAGCCACGCATCTACTCTATCGTAGAAAATCATCGTGGAGATATTCTGCTGGGAACAGCCGGCTACGGACTTTATTCCGTAAAGAAAGCAGCTTCTGACAAAGCAGCAGACAAGCAATTCCTTATTAAACAGGAAAGACAATACGCAGAGCGCGACTTCGACGTATTCTTTACCCATATCTATGAAGACCAGCACCACTATCTATGGCAGAGTAGTCACCTATCCACCTTTACCCGATTCATCGAAAACAAGGGAAAGGTGAACCGCAAAGACTTCAAATCGCCATACGGAGCGCCAGTGGCTTTCATACAGCATCGTCCACAAACCCTGCTCATTGTATGTATGTATGGCATCATCTATTATGACTATAAGACGGGCAGAATAGCAGATGCCGGCTACGACTTTGGCACCTACGCCAATAACGTAACCATCAATAATGCAACCTTCGACCATGAGGGAAATCTCTATATCAGTACCTCTGAGCATGGAGCATTGCTGATCAGGAAAGGAAGCAACCGGGTGGAGCAACTGGAAAGCAGCAACAGTAACTTCGATCTATCCACCGCCTTCGTCAATGACATCATCGAAGACAAGGACAACAACCTCTGGATAGGATGCTATAAAAAGGGACTCTATCTCATCAACCAACGCCAACAGGCTTTCAACTCATGGAGTTTCTCGGCACAAAACTATATAATAGGTAGTAGTGTCTCCTCTATTGCACCAGGCGATAGAGGAGAAACATGGTGTACCGTACAAAACAGTGGCGTATTCTGCTTTGATGCTTCAGGAAAGATTATCGCTCATCCTCAATCACCAGCCGGAACCTGTATCATCTACAAAGACAAACGTGGCAGCTATTGGATCAGCAATGGTAGTGCACTCTACAGCTATAATCCATATACTGGAGCTTACCAGCAGAAAATCAGCTTTACCAGTGCCGGCATCTACTGTATGACCGACGACAATCGGGGAAACCTCTATATTTCGGTCTACAGTAAGGGACTATATATATATAATGTGGAAACCGGTAACGTAAAGATCCTCAATATGAGTACCCGAGGTAAAAAAGGTTACCTCTGCAACGACTGGGTTCGCAGTATGGCTCTTGACCACACCGGACATCTATGGATTGGTACAGCCAACGGTGTATCCTGCCTCAACACGCAGACACTCAGCTTCAAGGATTTCGGATGGCACAATATTCTAAAAGACAAGCAGATAAATGGTATTTGCGAAGGAAAGGACGGAGACATCATGATGGGTACTGAAAAAGGACTCTACCTCTTCGACCGCAAAAAGAACAAGGTGGTAGACTTCCCTCACGCTGAAGCATTAACAGGCAAGCAGACATGTGGTATCGTAAGAGACCACAAGGGCGACTATTGGGTTAGCACAACCATGGGAATCTGGCAATATGACACAAACGCCAAACGATTCATCGGACACATCAATGGCAACGGACTCACCACACGTGAGTATGTATTAGGTTCTGCCATGCATACTGCCAACGACATGATAGCCTTCGGCACAAGCGACGGCATCACCACTTTCTATCCTGACGTAGTGAGAGCCAACAAAATGGAGATGGGCAATGTATACCTTACCAACTTCATCATAGACGGAAAGGCAACTAACTGCCTGAGCGACGACTTTAAGATACCATACTCAGAGAATTCATTCACATTGGAGTTCTCTCTGCTCAACTACAAGAACACAGACAATATCAGTTTCCAATATCGCATCAATGGCGGCAACTGGAGCAGCACCAATGAGGGAACTAATGCCGTATCGTTCAACAAGTTGAAGCCTGGCAATTACAAACTGGAGGTAAGAGCTACCAGCAATGGCCAATATTCGAAGAAGCCAACCGTCATCAACATCAAGGTTTGTGACCCTTGGTATGCATCACCAGAGGCCTATCTTCTCTATTTCCTGGCCATCGTGAGTGCTGTTCTATACGTATTCTATACTTACGAACGCCGTCGCAAAGCAGACTTAGAGGAAACCAAGATGCAGTTCCTCATCAATGCCACCCACGACATCCGTTCACCGTTGACCCTGATTATGGGACCTCTCAACAAGTTGAAGAATAGACTAGAAGACGCAGAGAGCAAACAGGATATCGACATGATAGACCGCAATGCCAAGCGACTTCTGCTCCTGGTCAATCAGATTCTTGACGAGCGCAAGATAGACAAGGACCAGATGCACCTGCATTGCCAGAAGACCAACCTTAAGGAATTCTTACGTGGCATAGTATCTCTCTACAACTTCAATGCCCAGGAACGTAGCATCACTCTTAGCCTGAAGGAGGACGAGACCCTAAACGAGGAAGGCAACCTGCAAGTATGGATAGACCGCATCAACTTTGACAAGGTTATTTCCAACTTACTCTCCAACGCCATGAAGTATACCTCAGATGGCGGTGATATTACGATTATCATAGGAAAGAATGAGAAGAGTGCCATCATCAAGGTAGAAGATACAGGTATCGGACTGAAGGAAGAAAAGACTGACCGCCTCTTCGACCGTTTCTATCAAGGCAATAACAACAGCGACATTCATATCGAGGGAACCGGAATTGGTCTGAACCTCTGTAGAGCCCTCGTCAAGATGCATGGAGGAACAATCAGAGCCTATAATCGCACCGATGGAATCAAGGGCTCCTGCTTCGAGGTAAACATTCCATTGGGCAAGGAACACCTCAAGCCAGAGGAGATTCTACAGGAGGATGGCACAAAAACTGCCGAATCCACCGGTAAAAGAACGCAAGCCAACCGCAATTTCAACATCCTGATAGTAGATGACGATGCCGAGATAGCACATTATATCAAGACTGAACTGAGCGACTGGTATCGATTTGAACATGCCTGCAACGGAAAGGAGGGTCTCAAGATGTTGCTCACCGGCAAATATGATCTCGTGATAAGCGATGTGATGATGCCGGAAATGGATGGTGTTACCATGCTCAAGAAGATAAAGAGTAACTCTAACGTAAGTGATATTCCAGTCATCCTGCTCACCTCCAAGAGCGAAGTAGAAAACCGACTAGAGGGATTGCGTAAGGGTGCTGATGCCTTCCTGGCGAAGCCTTTCAATATGGAAGAGCTGCATATTCTCATCGACAATCTGGTAGACAATGTCCGACGCATCCGTGGCAAATACAGCGGCGCACAGGGACAGAAAGCTAAAATAGAGCAGATACAGGTGAAGGGCAACAACGACGCTCTCATTGAGAGAGTGATGAAATATATGAACGAGCACCTGGCCGACCCAGACCTCAACGTTGAAAAACTGACAGAGGATGTAGGCATCAGCCGTGCCCAACTGCACCGTAAGCTGAAAGAAATAGCAGGCGTCTCTGCCGGTGAATTCATCCGTAACTTACGATTGGAGCAAGCTGCACGTCTTATCGAAGAAGGACAGATTAACATCACGCAAGTAGCTTACTCTGTGGGATTTAACAACCAGACCCATTTCTCTACAGTGTTCAAGAAACACTATGGCATGTCACCAAGTGAATATGCTGAAACAAAGAGAAATGAGAAATAAACAACAAATAGAAGAAAATAAGGTATTTTTTCGTATCTTTGCAGCAGAAACAATAACAATACAAACTAACAATCTGCAAAGATATGAAGAAATACCTCATTTTATTATTTACGGTACTTACATCACTCCATGTTTCTGCACAGAGTGACGGTTCACAGTTATGGCTAGGAAAGCAGTATGCTAACTCATGCCAAGTCATCTCACAGTTGCCTGATGATGCAACAGCCAAGATTGCCAAGCAGGAGTTGGAAAACAACTGGCGTGGCAAGAATGTTGAGCTAAAGATAGACAAAGCTCTGAATCTTGGCGAGGGCTATAACCTCTATGCCCGTCCTGCACAGCAAGGCGACAACATTCAGTATGAAGCAACTATCACCGCCAGCAATCCTATCGGCTTGCTCTACGGTGCCTACGAGCTGATTCGACTTCAGAACACCGATGCCTACAACACTGGTAGCGGCAATCAACAGAACTTCAGTAAAGCTATAAATAAAACCGAGAAACCACAAGTGGGTCTCCGCATCCTCAACCATTGGGATAATCTCGATGGCAGCATCGAACGTGGCTATGCCGGAAAGAGTATCTTCAAATGGGAAGAAATCAAACTCGGTAAAAACGGTAAGGGTGGCAGCATCAGCAAGAGTCTTCACGACCGTCTCATCACCTATGCCCGTGCCAACGCATCGCTCGGTATCAACGGCAGTGTGCTCAACAACGTGAATGCATCGCCAAAGATGATGACTGCAGAATATATTAATAAGGTGAAGGTCATCGCCAACATCCTGCGCCCTTATGGCATCCGGGTATACCTCAGCATCAACTTCGCTTCGCCTATGGCTTTAGGCTACACCAAGACTGCCGACCCACTGGATAAGAAGGTTCAGCAGTGGTGGAAGAAGAAGGCAAAAGAGATATATGCTACCATCCCTGACTTTGGCGGTTTCCTCGTAAAAGCCAATTCTGAAGGACAGCCTGGTCCTGGCGACTACCACCGCACACATGCCGATGGAGCCAACATGCTTGCCGATGCCGTCAAACCATACGGAGGCATCATCATGTGGAGAAGCTTTGTATATGGTGCTAATCATAAAGGAGAAGACCGTGTAAAACAAGCTGTCAGCGAATTCAAAGGTATGGATGGCAAGTTCCGTGACAACGTAATCCTACAGTCAAAGAACGGTCCGCTCGACTTCCAGCCTCGTGAGCCATACGCTCCTATCTTCGACAACATCAAACAGACACCTCAGATAGCAGAACTTCAGATTACCCAGGAATATCTCGGACAGTCTAAACACCTCACCTATCTCGCCCCAATGTGGAAGGAATTCTTTGATTTTGTCAATCCAAACAAACTGGTTGGAATCTCAGGTGTAGCCAATATCGGTGATGATGCCAACTGGTGTGGTCATCCTTTCTCACAGGCAAACTGGTATGCCTTCGGCCGATTGGCATGGAATCCTTCGCTTACAGCCGAGGAGATTGCTCACGAATGGCTCGTACAGACCTACGAAAACCAGGACGAGAAGTTCACCAAACCTGTAGAGATGATGATGATGACTTCCCGCGAAGCTTGCGTCAACTATATGATGCCTTTGGGTTTGCATCATATCTTCAAGTTCGACCACCACTACGGTCCGGAACCAGATGGTTTCATCGCAAGTTATCCTCTGGAATGGTGCCCAGTATACTATCACAAGGCAGATGCTCAGGGCGTTGGTTTCGACCGTTCATCCAAGGGCACAGATGCTGTCGGTCAGTACCCTGAACCATATCGCAGTCTGTATGATAACATCGAGACCTGTCCTGAAGAATATCTTCTCTGGTTCCATCATGTGCCTTGGAATTACAAGATGAAATCAGGCAGCACCCTCTGGCAGGAACTCTGCATGAAGTACAACATGGGTGTGGCGATGGTAGAAGTATACCGCGACTTCTGGCACACCTCAGCCAAACAGTATATGAAGGGGCATGAACAGGAATGGCAACATACCGATTCATTACTCAATGTACAGTTGGAAAACGCCAAGGAATGGCGCAATACCTGTCTCAAGTATTTTCAAACCTTTTCTAAAATGAAGATTTATGAATAAGATCGTATTATCTTTTCTAGCATTATTATGCTGCATCAATATACAAGCAGGAGTGAAACTGCAGAAGCAAGGCTCTGCAACCCAGCTTGTTGTCAATGACAAGCCGATGCTTCTCCTGGCTGGTGAGTTGAGCAACTCTGCCGCAACGAGTCCTGCCGACATCAGAAAAGCATTGAAACAGATGAAGAATAGCGGAGTCAACTCTGTCTTCGTTCCTGCATATTGGGAGTTTGTAGAACCTAATGAGGGCAAATATGATTTTGCACTCGTAGACAGCGTCATCACAACTGCCCGTAAGCATGACTTGAAGATTGTCTTCCTATGGTTTGGCGCCTGGAAGAACTCTATGAGCTGCTATGCTCCACTATGGGTAAAGGAAAACACCAAGCGTTTCCCTCGTTCACTCACCGAGAATGGCAAGCCATTGGAGATATGCACTGCCTTCAGCGGCAACCTGCTTCAAGCAGACAAACGAGCATTCTGCGAACTGATGAAACACATCAAAGCCGTAGACAGTCAGGAGAATACCGTTATCATGATGCAGGTAGAAAACGAAATCGGCATGCTCGAATCTGCCCGCGACCATTCTCCTCTTGCCGAAAAAGCTTACAGACAACCCGTTCCTGCTTCATTGCTCAAGGCACTCAAGCTCAAGAAGAAAGGTACATGGGCAGAAGTTTTCGGAACAGACCGTTATGCTGACGAGAAATTCCAAGCATATTACTATGCTAAATATGTAGAGCAGCTAGCCTCAGCAGGCAAAGCCATCTACAATATTCCGATGTATGTAAATGCAGCAATGAACAGCCGTGGCAGAAAACCAGGCGAATACCCTTCTGCAGGTCCACTAGCTCATCTGATTGATATCTGGAAATGTGGCGCACCAAGCATCGACATCTTTGCACCAGACATCTATGATACCGGTTACAAGGGATGGGTAGAGAAATACAAGCGTGCCGACAATCCTTTCTTCACTCCAGAAGTGAAGTGCGATGCCAATAGCGGCGTAAAGGCATATTATACCTTCGGCGAAACAGATGCCATCAGTTTCAGTCCGTTTGCTCTCGATGAAGCTAACTTCAAGGTGAAGAACAGTCTCAGACGTTCATACAAGGTTATCAACCAGCTCTCTCCTCTCCTGCTCCAGCATCAGGGAAAGGGTAAAAACTGGGGATTACTCTTCGACCAGGAAGATAAAGAGCGCATCATTGAAGATGGAGATATTACCATGACCTGCCGCCATTTCTTCACGCTACCATGGGATCCACGTGCTACAGATGGAAGCAAATGGTCTGAAGGTGGCGGATTAATTCTGAAACTCGCCAAGAACGAATACATCATAGCTGGTAATGGAATCGTTGTTGTCTTCCAAAGCAAGACTGAAAAAGCGCAAGCTGAAGAAAAGAAACTCGGTGAGGACGGATTTGTTGACAACGGAGGAACCGAAACAAAGAAACAAACCGCAACTTTCAAAGGTAAGCGTATCGGTATCGGATATGTTGACCAGGTAGAAGTAGACAAAAACGGTAAATTACAGTTTATCCGCCGTGATAATGGCGATCAGGACCACCAGGGACGCCATGCCCGCATCTCATGTGGCGACAATAAAATACTCCACATCAAGCTATACGAATACTAAAGCGTCTATATATAATAAGGTATAAAGGGGATTTGCAGCTGCAAATCCCCTTTTTTTTTGCCAAATATGTCGGTTTTATTATACATGAAACATTTAAAAACACGCAAGATACAAATTTTAACTGCACTTTACGAAAAAGGGCATATCTTTGCAGCCGTAAACCAAATTAAGACATAGAATAAACAATAGTATAAACCAACAAAAACAAAACCAATTAATCATGAAACATGCAGGTAATGCTTTCAAGTACCTGTCTTTACTGTTGATGCTTTTATTGTTCCCTTGTCAGGAGACATTGGCTCAAAACGGTAATGTAAAAGGTACAGTAGTCGCTGACGATGGCCCAGTCATTGGAGCGACAGTTCGTGTTAAGGGGCAACCAAACTCAGCTACCGTCACCGACCTGGATGGTAACTTCGTATTGAAGGCTCCTAAAGGTGCAACTTTACAGATTTCTTATCTTGGCTACAAGGATAAAGAGATTAAAGTTGGCAATGGTCCTATTGATGTAACTTTGGAATCAGATGCTCAGGCTCTGAACGAAGTTGTCGTCGTAGGTTATGGTACCATGCGCAAGGCTGACTTGACCGGTGCCGTTACTCAGGTAGACAACAAGGCTTTCGAAAAGTCTGTAACAACCAGCATCGACCAGGTTCTCCAGGGTCGTGCCGCTGGTGTACAGATTCAGGCCAACACTGGTACTCCAGGTGGTAGTAGTACCATCCGCATCCGCGGTACCAACTCTCTGAATGCCACTTCCCAACCTATCTTCGTTATTGATGGTGTCATCATCGACTCCGATGGTTCTGACAATGGTAACAGCAACCCATTGGCAGGCATCAACCCTAGTGACATCCTGACAATGGACATTCTCAAGGATGCCTCAGCTACCGCTATCTATGGTTCGCGCGCATCTAATGGTGTCATCATGATTACCACCAAGCGTGGTCAGAATGGTGAGGCTCAAATCACATACGATGGATATGTAGGTTGGCAGGCAATGCCTAAGAAACTCGATGTAATGAACTTGAGACAGTATGCCGAACACTACAATGCCATCACTGATGCCAAGATCAAACCAGCATCTAGCAGCTGGTTGCGTCCAGAACTCCTTGGCAATGGTACCGATTGGCAGGATGAGCTGTTCAATACCGCTTTCATGACCAACCACAGTTTGTCGCTTTCTGGCGGTAATGGAAATACCACATACTCCCTTTCTGCCGGTTATCTCAATCAGGATGGTATCGGTTTGTGCACCGGTTTCAAGCGCCAGACCTTACGTGGTAACATTGATTCACAGTTGAAGAAATGGCTCAAGGGCGGTATCTCTTTCTCTCTCTCAGATTCCAAGCAGGAGATGGAGAAGAATTGGGATATCATCATGACTGCCTTGAAATCTCAGCCTTCTGTGGCTGTACGCAACCCAGATGGTGGATATGATGGTCCAGATGATCAGTGGATGCCAGACAATGCTGTGGCTTTGGCTGAGATTAAGACCAACTATGCCAAGCGTCTCAACTTCCGTATCAATACCTATCTGGAAGCAACTCTTGTAAAGGGCTTTACATTCAAGACCGAGCTTTCTACAGATTATAATCTCAACAAGACCAAGACTTACCAGCCAGATTATAAATTTGGTGTACGTGAGAATACACAGCGTGACGGTGCCTGGTATAAGAATGATACGAAGTACTGGTCATGGCGTAATATTCTGACCTATAACGGTACCATCGCAGAGAAACATAATATTAATGTGATGGCAGGTCAGGAAATGAGCCAGAGCTATTGGGAGAACTTCGCAGTAAGCAACTCTGGTTACTTGTCAAATTCCGTAACCGATATCATCGCCGGTGAGACAACTGGCGCCAATATCAATCTGACACAAGGCAATCAGGATGGTTACAAACTCTATTCCTACTTCGGACGTGCCCTCTACAACTATGCCGACCGTTATCTCTTGACAGCAACACTCCGTTGTGACGGTTCCAACAAGTTTGCCGAAGGTCATCGTTGGGGTTGGTTCCCATCAGCAGCCTTGGCTTGGCGTGCCAGTCAGGAGAACTTTCTGAAAGGCAATGAGGTAATCAATAATCTCAAGTTCCGTCTGGGTTGGGGTGCTACAGGTAACCAGAACGTACAGCAGTGGGCTTATGCAGCCATGCTTAAGAACTATACCACTTCATGGGGTGTAGGTGTGATGAATGCCAACAATGCCAACCCTGCGTTGAAATGGGAGACTACCTATTCTACCAACGTAGGTTTCGACCTTACTTTGTTCAATAGCCGCATCGATATCGTATTCGACTGGTACTACAAGAAGACCAACGATTTGCTGATGATGCTTGATTTGCCAGCCTTCATCGGTTCTGGTACAGGTTCCAAGTATGGTACTGCATCAAACCCTTGGGGTAACGTAGGTAGCCTGGAGAACAAGGGTATCGAATTCACCATCAATACCGTCAATGTAGAGAACAAGAACTTCTCTTGGCGCTCTAACATTGTATTCTCTCTCAACCGCAACAAGGTAGTTTCGCTCGATACGGAAACAGGTACTTTGCCACAGACCTTGCAGATTGGTTCAGAAACAGCCACAGTTACGAATACCGTAGTAGATCATCCTATCGGTCAGTTCTGGGGCTACAAGGTTATCGGCCGTTTCGACAAGCCTGAAGACTTCTGGTACAAGGATGCCAACGGTAATGTGAAACCAGTTGCCTTACCAGAAGGAGCATCTATTGCCACTAGTCCTACCAGTGGTGGTGTGTTCATTGGTGATTATATCTATGAGGATATCAATGGTGATGGCGTCATCGACAACAACGACCAGACCTTCATCGGTAATCCTGAGCCAAAGTTCACCTTTGGTTTTGGCAACACATTCTCTTATAAAGGCTTCGACCTGAGCGTTCAGTTCAGCGGTTCCTATGGCAACAAGGTGATGAACTACGGCCGTCGTTTCCTGGAGATAACAGGTTCTACCAGCAACCAGCTGACCACTGTAATGGACTATGCCCGTCTTGCAAAATATGACGAGAATGGGCCAGAGGACTATCGTAACTACTACGTTGTCAATACCAATACGACAATGCCTCGTTTGTCTACCGAAAGTGGTGTAAACAAGAACAACCGTGTAAGCGATGCATACGTAGAGGATGGTTCATACATCCGCCTGCAGAACGTATCACTCAGCTATACATTGCCTCGCAAGTGGCTCAGCCATATCTTCCTGAACAACGTCAAGTTGTACTGCAATGTACAGAACGTGTTTACCATCACCAAGTATAACGGTTTCGATCCTGAAGTTGGTTCTATGCGCGGCAATGCTCTCCTCAACGGTGTTGATTATAGCCGCTACCCTTCACCACGCATCTATACTTTCGGTGTGAATGTGCAGTTCTAATCCATCAACTTCAAAAGAAAAGAGAATATGAAAACTAACATATTGAAATATACACTGGCGATAGCGGGAATCCTCTCATTCTCCAGCTGCGCCAAAGACTTCCTCGAACAGAAGAATACCTACCAGATTTCGCAGGACAACTTCTTCGATAATGACGAGGCAGTTTCACAGGCAGTCATGCCACTTTACAGCTATGTGTGGTACGACTTCAATGATAAGTTCTATTATGGTATGGGCGATGGACGTGCCAACAACATCACCGCCCAATACTCAGACTATGTCTATCCATATACCAACTTCACCGAGACAGGTCTTTCCACCGGTCTTACCGAAGCTTGGGGAGCGCTTTATTCTGTTGTAGCTCAGGCAAACAATACCATCAACAATATCGCCAACAACTCTACAGCTAATGTAAGTGAGACGGCAAAGATACAAGGTATTGCAGAGGCTCGCTTCATGCGTGGTCTGGCTTACTGGTATATCAGTTCACTCTGGGGTTGTGCCGTTATCTACAACAACACCCAGGATCTGGTCAACAACTATGTTGTAAGTCCTAACCCTGTAGCCGATGGAATCGAGTTTGCCATCCGTGATATGGAGTATGCCGCAGTTCATCTGCCATCAGCATCTCCTGCCACAGGCCGTGTCAACAAGTATGCAGCCTATGCCATGCTCAGCCGTTTCTATCTGTCAATGGCAGGTTTGACTACCAGCGGACGCTATGACGGCAGCAACGTAGCAACAGATGCCAATCGTGGTACACGTAATGAGTATTATCTCGATGCAGCCAAGAAGGCAGCAGCAGTTGTTATTGAAGAGGGACCATATAAACTGGTAGATACCTATGCCGAATTGTTTGCAGCCTCTACCTTTAATAATAATAGCGAGAGCGTCTTCCAATTACAGTTCCAGGCTGGTGCAGAAGGCGGTCTGGCACAGTCAATGACACGTTTCCTCGCCTGGAGTACTCAAGTTAACCAGGGAAACTCTTGGGGCGGTTCTACCTATTGTTCTTACGATCTTTGGGAAGAATTCAAGGAATATGAAGACCAGACGCTCGGTACAAAGGTGGATGATGCCATCCGTCGCCACAACTGTATTGCATCTTATGGCGAATCTTATCCTGAATTATCTGCCAATCCTGAGAAACCATACGTATATGGTGAGACCGAGAACGCAGGTTCACAAGGTGCCAATATCAAGAAGTACGTCATCGGTACCAATGCTGTCAACGGCTTTGCTGTCAACAACAACTCTGGTATCAATACCTATATGATGCGTCTTGCAGAAGTTTATCTCAACTATGCAGAAGCTACATTGGGTAACAACGGAAAGACTACAGATGCTACGGCTCTCAAGTATTTCAATGCACTCCGTACCCGTGCAGGTGTTGCAACCAAGAATAGCCTCACCTTCGAGGACATTCGCCATGAGTTCCGTGTAGAGACTGCATTCGAGGGATTGTACTGGTACTTCATCGTCCGTCGCGGATATTATCAGCAGCAGGAGATGGTGAACTATGTCAATCACCAGCATCGCAATGCCAGCTACTACAAGTCAGCAACCCACGAATATGTATTGAGCGAGGATTATGCAGAGCCAGGCCCTAGCGTAGCAACAGCCACAGCCAAGAACCTGACTTTGCCTATCGCAGATACCGACCAGACCAAGAACCCACTCTTGAAGCCGGATGCAAGCGGCAATATCGCTACCGTGGCTTATCAGTTTGGCGATCGCGAGGTGCAGGACACCGATTTGTTTAAATAATAGGCATTCCAACCTGTATAACTAATCATTAATATTTAGAGAATTATGAAAACAATGAAATATCTCTGGACATTGTGCCTTGCATTGGCTGCATTCAGCTTTGCTGCGTGCAGCGATGACGACAACGGCGGAAGCTCGGCAACAATGAAGATTAACCAGATATATCTGGAGAATGTGGACGATGAAGTCAACAAAGACCGTCCTGTGGAGTTTGCCCGACTGGGACAGTTGCTCCGAATAGAAGGCTCAGGCTTCAGCGGTTTGAAGAGAATCTACGTAAATGGATACGAGACCTACTTCAACAACGCTCTGATGACTGACAACAACGTATGGGTAACGCTCAATGCAGCTACACCAGTAGAAAAAGCTGACGTCAGCGTACGCAATACCATCGTATTCTATAAGAATGATGATAACAAGCTAACTTACGAATTCACCATCCGTGCGGCAGCTCCTAGCATTACCAGCGTAGACAACACCCTGCCTAAGGCTGGTGAAACGGTAACCGTATATGGTGCCAACCTGCAGGAAACCACCAAGGTTACATTACCTGATGGTACAGAAATAACAAGTGGCATCCGTAATGATGAAGACGGCAAGTGGTACAGCTTCACTATTCCAAGCACAGCTGACCTCACCAAATCGGGTTCTATCACCAGCGAAGGCGCTAACGGTACAGCCAAGACACCTACTTATTTCAACGACTTCGGCAACTTCATAACCGATTTCGACGGAAAGGGCGAACTGGGTTCCTGGAGCGCAACTTACGGTACAGACGATCTCGTAGACGATCCTCTCAATACCGGCCGTGGCAAGGTAGCATTGCTCGCACCACTATCAGTACTCGATGCAGGCGGTCTGGATGCAGGTGGCAATGCCAAATACTGGGCTACAGCAGGTAATGACAATGCCAATGACGACTGGAGCCGTATGTATGGCACGATTCCTGCCGAGACCAAGGCATCAGAAGTAGCTATCCAGTTCGACATCTACTGTCCTGAACCTTGGGATCTGACGGGTCAGCTCGAAATTTCTCTCCAGAACAACCTGGCAAACTATGGATGGGGTTCTGCAGCAACAAAGTATAGCGATGAATATACCAACACTGCTACCGTATGGATTCCATGGTTGAATGAAAAGGATGGCTCTCATGCCCCATTCACCACCGGTGAACGCTGGCAGACCATCACCATTCCGATGACCGCATTCGGTAACTACGATCCGGAGAAAGCAGCTGATGTAACCTTCCAGAAGATTGTAGAAGACCGCAACAGCGGTTCATACAAGAACCTGGTATTATTCCTCGTCAACAGCGACCTGGAATTCTCTGATGCCATCAAGTACAAGGCAAGTACCTTCAACCAGAAGATTTATGTAGACAACCTCCGCGTTGTCAGCACCAAGTCTATTGCAGTAAAGGACTTCAATGATGGCGAAACAGCTACAGAATAATAACCCTTAAATGAAAATCATGATGAAAATCAATAAGATATTCATACCAGTAGTAGCATCAGCGATGCTACTCACTGGTTGCGACGACCAGCTCATGGAATGGGGCAAGCCAGCCGACCACGCCGACGTAACCTCATCAGAGATTCCTCTTGCCGTGAAGGAAGTCATCGCCAACTACGACAACATCAAGGACTATGCCCAGCAGAATACTCCTAACATGCTGATTGGTATCGGCATGGGTGCAGACTTGTATATCAACAATGCCAATGGAGAAGGCAACCTTGCCAATGCCAACTATCAGATTTTTACTCCTGGCAATGCCATGAAGAACGATGCCATCATGGGCAACAGCGGTTCCCTGAACTTCGCAACTGTGGACAAGCTCATCGAAGCATTGGATGGCAACATGAAGCTCTACGGTCATAACTTCTTCTGGCACACCCAGCAGAACCAGAGCTATCTGAAATCACTCATCGCCCCTACCCTCGTAGTAGAAAGTGATGGTGATATTGCCAATGTTCTCTCTGGCGATGCATCCGACTTCAATGGTGGAAGCACTGGCGGTTGGGGCTCATGGGGCAGCAACAAGGAAAGTGCTGAAGTTGTATCAGGAGCCGGACAGGATGGGTCAGCAGCCCTCGTTCTGAAAAACAAGGGTGACGGCAATGCCTGGGAAGCTCAGTGCGCCTATACCTTCAATGACTATTTGGAGATGAACAAGACCTACGTCATCAAGTTCAAGGCAAAGTCTACTTCTCCTGCCGGAGAATTGCAGTTCCAATATCAGAATGGCAGTACATACGGTTCTCAGGGTGGATATAATTCCTTCACTGTTGGTACCGATTGGCAAACCTTCCAGTATGAATTTACCATCGACAAATATGACGATGTGAACCGCATCATCCTCAACTTCGGTAAGGTTGGAGCTACCTATACCATCGATGACATCCAGTTTGGTTTGAAGCAGGATGACCCTATGGAGAATGTGATGGCAGGCGATGCATCTGACTTTGAAGGTGGAACCACAGGCAATTGGGGTTCCTGGGGTAGCAACAAGGAAAGTGCCGAAGTAGAAGAAGGCGCTGGTTACAACAACAGCAAGGGTCTCGCCTTGAAGAACAAGGGTGATGGCAATGCCTGGGAAGCTCAGTGTGCCTATACCTTCGACGATGCGCTGCAGGAAGGCAAGAAGTACATCATCCAATTCTATGCCAAGTCTACTTCTCCTGCAGGTGAATTGCAGTTCCAGTATCAGAATGGAACCACATACAGTTCTCAGGGCGGTTACAATACCTTCAGCGTAGGTACCGATTGGGTGAAATGCGAATTCACCTTTACCCCTGCTTACGATGATGCCAACCGCATCATCCTCAACTATGGCAAGGTAGGCGGCACCTATTACATTGATAATATCAAGTTCGGACTTGCCAAAGATCAGAATGCAGCAGCCAGAGGCATCCAGTACATCCAGGCTTCCAACGGTAAGGCAAGAAAGGTTACCCGTGCCAGCCGCAAGTACTTTGTTCTGAAGAGCGCTGCCGAGAAACAGGCAATTCTCGAAGGTGCCATGGAAGCATGGGTTAGCGGTGTAGCTAAACACTTGGCAGAAAAGAATGTTGTGCCTTACGGCTACGATGTAATCAATGAGCCTATCGCTGACGGCAGCAACAAATATCGCGGAATCGACGAAGGCATCTTCGGTGGAACATGGACAGAAGATGAGCAGACCATGTACGATGCAGCTCCTGTAGAGACAGAGGCTGACGGTTTGACTCTTAACTGGGGAAGCAACCACTGGTACTGGGGCTACTATGTAAAGGACTATCCAGTAAAGGCATTCCAGTTGGCACGAAAGTATCTGCCAGCAGAGACCAAGCTCTTCGTGAACGACTACAACCTGGAGACCTCTCCTAACAAGCTCGATGCTCTTATCAAGTTCGTTAAGGATATTGACGAGAAGAATGGTACTCCTATCGTAGACGGTATCGGAACCCAGATGCACGTATCTCTTTCCTGCAGCGATGATGCAGAGAAGAATGCAGCCAATATTGCAGCTCTCAAGGAGAAGGTAGATGCTATGTTCCAGACCATGGCTGCTACTGGCAAGCTGGTTCGTGTTACAGAGCTCGATCTTTCTCTCGGCACAGCTTCTCCTTCATCTAATCAGTACAAGGCACAGAGCGATGCCTACCGCATGATTATGGAGAGCTATAAGGCTAACGTACCAGCAGCTCAGCAGAGCGGTATTACCATCTGGAGCTTGTCTGATAACGAGGCAGAGCACGAATACTGGCTCAAGGGCCAGGTGCCTAACCTCTTCGATGCCAGCTACAAGCGCAAATGGGCTTACAAGGGCTTCTGCGATGGAATAGCAGGCGAAGACCTCGGGCTCAAGTATGGTGGCAATGAATATAAGGCTTATTACGAGAAGAACAATGTATCTTCTACAGTAGATAAGTAATTGAAAGCCACAATGCCAAATGGATTCTACAGTTTAGATATTCATACTTAATCTTTCTAAGGGCGATGCATTCTCAGTAGTGTATCGCCCTCTTTCGTTATAAATTGTTAAGAAAACAAAGAAATAAGTCAGTAAAAGTACAACGGATTCATATTTTCACTATATTTGTGCAACGTTAGTACAAAAGCCATTTGCTTGTATCATTCAAATGCGTACTAGCCGATAATACCGGGGGTTCCGGCGTCTGACTCAAACGAAAAGAAGCAGATGAACAACAGTAAAAGCATAGGCCTGATGCTGGTCTCCGCTATACTACTTTTATGTAGTTGTTCCAAGGAAAACGTGATGAATGAATCATCACAGGTAACTAACCATGAGGTAAGCATCAGCTTCTTCGAGAAAACGATAGAAGATATCTCTTCTGCCTCAGATGTCTCATCGGCACGTATGCATTCCACCCGTGCTGATAACAAAACGACCTTGGCAGCCTGCCACAGGTTTTCAGAACTGGAAGTAGCATTGATACCTATTGATTCCGAGAATGATTCAGGCTATGTCGTAAGACAGGACAGTCTGGGCGATGATTTCGGCAAGGTAACCTTAGATGTTCCTGAAGGCACTTACCACATGGTGGCTGTAGCCGCAGTAACCCCTATGCCTTTGGATAATCGTATTTCCATCAAGTCGGCTACCGAAGTCAGATTTCCGAATGATCAGGTCACCGATATGGTGTATGCCTATAAGGATATTACGGTCAGTTCTCAAGAAAACAATCAGAATTTTGATGCCACATTGTCACGGGGCGTGAGTGCCTTCAAACTAAGGAGCACTATTTATACACCATTAAATGTAGCCGGCGAATCCATAGAGATTACCGGAGATTGCGGTGTGGTATTCAATCCTGCTACCGGCACATGCAAGACAGAGGCTCCTATCCATTACGAAAGAGCAATTGATGCCAAGAAGTACCAGTACAATCATTTATTCTTCACGGTCTATACGCTTTTGAAGGCTGATGATGTAGAGAATCTTCATGTAAAGTCGCAGGCTAAGGACAAGAATGGCAAGGTCATCAAGGAGTGCAATTTTGACAATGTGCATCTGGTAAAGGGTAAGTTAACCCGTTACGAGGGTAATTTCTTCAATAATAGCAGCACCTCTTCGTTTACTGTTTCCGACACGGCATTAGATGAAAGTAAGTATTCCAAGACATTCTAGCTGGAGTATATCGTATATATATTTAAAATAAGGTGTATCCTCGCTTGCCCGATATGTTGAGCAAGAAGGATACACCTTATTATATATATACGATATACCGGAGTTATATTAGATTGCTTATTTCACGATCTTTGTTGTCTTGTTTCCACACTTCAAGATAAACAAGCCATTGCCAGGGATATTGTTCTTCTGGAACTCGGAGGTCTTCATCTTACATACCAGCTGACCTTCTGCATTATAAACATAGGTATAAGGAGAAGAAGATTTGGCATCTGTTATCAGCTGACCGATACCCGTGGTAGTAGATTGCAGATAAACTTCATCCAGGAAGAAAGCCTTGGAAGAATTAAAGGTGAGCTTTGTCTTGCCCTGTGCCTTTACCTTCACAACTGCCTCGTTCCATTGACCATTCTTCATAGGAATGCTTTGGATGTCCAGTTCTGCATTCTCGGCAGATAAATTGAGTGTGGCATCTGCCTTACCGATAGGAGCACATTTGAAGGTAAGCTTTGCTTCACCATTCAACTCAAACTCTGGAGATGTTACGGTGACGTTAGCTGCCGATGTCGTACCGAAGCGACCACACTGGTTTCCGCCCTTCTGATAATTGCAGGTCCATCCCTCAACATCAGGTGCAAAGGCTCCTGTAGCAAAGTCATGACCCAACATAGGTGGCACGAAACTACCATCGTTTCCACCCGTTCCCTGACACTTGTCAAAGGTTTCGTGGATGATATATCCCTCCTGTGAAGAGGCTACATTATAGTTGATGAATTTGAAAGAAGCCGTCTTATCCTCAGCTATCGCCATATCGCTGATAGAGATATTCATCAGTTTCTTGCCATCCGTATTTTCATGCTGGGTGGTTGCGGCAGGAGTAGTCTTGCTACCTAAGGCATTGACCCCATTATAAGGCCAAGCGTCGCCCTTTTCATCATTTTCCTTCTTGCTGTTATCAGCAGGAATGAATGTGATATGCTCAAATTGGTTATATTCCGGATCATTGGTATTCGGCATATTGATTTCCCATATCTTTTCATCATAATTGATATGATTGATGATGATACCCGAAGCTGCCAGACCCGCATCCCAGCCTTCCTGCTGGCGGTTTTCGATGATGTAATACTCATCACTGAAACCTGGGTTTGTGAATTTATAGGCATTACCTCCCTTGGCTACTGTAGCCATACCGGTTACTTCAACATTCTCGGTTAATTCTACTGGTTCTATCCAGCCGGCAGCATACTTCTCGTAAGCTGTATATCCGGCAGGACAATAGCTGTTGCCATTGTAGCTGCCAGAGCACATCAAATCCCAGGTTCCCATGCCATAGAAGCCTTTATACTGCGTATCATAGACATCTGGGAAACCCAGGCAATGGGAGAATTCATGGCAGATGGTACCGATACCATCTACTCTGGTTTCAGTAGCCAACTCATTACTGCAGGCATAGGTAAATACTTTCTTGTTACCATACTGGGTAGGTTTCGGCAAATTAAACTTGTGTGGCCATATCGTGCTTTCATCGCCACCTGAAGCCTCTCCTCTACCAGCATACAAGACAAACACAAGATCTACCTCTCCATCATTGTCCCAATCGTATGGAGAAAAATCCCAACCGTCATTGACAGCATCCTGACAGGCTGCTGCTACCATGCCTCGTGGATTCTTGTCACCACCATCAGCAGAATTAGCTCCATAGACTTCATAATTGGCAAGGGTATAAGGACCAGCAATATCAAAGGTCAGGTCAAACTGTCCGTTGCTCTGTGCGTAGAAATAGTCCTTGACACTACCACGGAAGTTTCCTTCGCTGAAGCCTTCTTCATTGGCTACTCTGTTATAGAATGCCTTAGGATCAGCCATCGAGAACTTCTTGTTGGAAAACTGAGCCAGGATAATGAGGCAGCGTTTCTTTCCGATATAGGATACTTTCTGGCGGGCGTTGGTACGGGCATTGGTTTTAACCAAGCCACCTCTCGTAAGATAAGGTCCCTGATTACTGGCTCTGAGTTCCTTGCTGCGCTGCACAAGATTCTTCATATTGGCAGTAACCAGACCCTTTTCGGTCATCGTATAGTTCTTGCCATCCTTATCTTGCCAGAACTTCATAAACTCATCGCCCCGAAGTTGTACTTCGATTGTTTGACCATTGGCTAGTTTCAGCGTCTTCCAGATACCAGGCTTGGCAGGAATGGCATAAAGAGAAACTGTGGCCAAAGCCAACATAATGAATGAAATTAGTTTTCTTTTCATAACGAACTTATTAATAATTGATTATCTGATACCTCTTCAAAATCAAGAGAAACGATTTAAAAGAAAAAAAGGAGAGAGTCGCCTTTCAATTGTAAAACGACATTCTCTCCTTTTAATATTTTGATAATTTAGCCCATATCAAGAGGCCTTATCTTGTCAATTTAATGTTCTGAATGCTAAAGAATATATAATTTGTAGGCTGTTGATCTGGGTATGTAAAGAGACGACCAACAAGCATGCCTTCACCAAACGTCAATGTCTTCATGTCGTCAGACCATGTACCTGTGATTGGGTCAGTCGACCATGCACCGTCCTTTTTGTTAAAAGGAACAACAATGTGAGGTCCTATGCTAAAGTTATAGGCACCCATGACATCCTCACCCATTCTGAATGCTACAGAACCTGTTCTTGTAGTTTTGTCATAACTAAAGGTAAGTGGTGCCTCACATGTAGGCTCTCCATTGATACCTGTGATATAAAGGACTTTGTTGAAATCTGCCTCTGTTTCATCTGCTGCACCTTTAATAGTTACATCCCAAGAAACAGCTTCACCATCTCTGTCAACACCCGTCATCTTCCATTTACCCTGGAGCTTGCTGTAGAACTCAGCATCATTATCCTTCAGAGAGATGGTTGTGCTAGCATTCTCAGAAATCTTGGCACCCTTTGCATCTACGATGGTAACCTGGAAAGTACGAGGGTCGTTGATGTCATCATCATCTACTGTCTCGATTTCTACGTTGCCTGTACCGTCAGAGATGCTGATGGTCTTGTCTGTAACATAGTAGTTAACATCTTCCTTTGCAGGATTCTCACCTACTTCCTTTACCTCAACAGTAACGAAGACATTACCGTCGGTCTCGCCTTTCACTTCGATTGGAACATTAAAGAGACCCTTACCCTCACTTACAGTCATGTTTTGGCTTTGCATGCCTACAGTAACATCTGCAGCAGAGTTCCAGGAGTCATCGTCGCTGGAGCAGGCACCCAAAAGGGTGACTGCAACCATCAACATAAATAATTTGATATATTTCATAATTGTGATTTCTTAAATGTGTTAAGACTCTATTAATAACCAGGGTTCTGCTGATCCTTTATATTAGGGTTGGCATCGATTTCATCCTTAGGTATAGGCCAAGTTAGACGATGATCGTCCGCAGCATAACTCAAACTTTGTCCTGCCGGTACTATGATGCTATTGAGATCAGAGTTCTCTTTGTGGTCTGCATAGCGTGAAAAACCTTTACCCAGACGACGGATGTCGCTCATGCGCATGCCTTCACCAATGAACTCCTTCTCGCGCTCTTCGAGGATGGCAGACAAAATGGTGTTTGCAGAATAGTCGTTTGGCACATATCCTTCAAGACGCTTTGCCAGGAATGCTTTCAGATAGGTGTTGGCAGGAGTAATGTTGCCCTGACGTGCTTCGGCCTCAGCAGCAATCAGATACATCTCTGAAAGGCGGAACACCTTAGACATGTTCTGAATGTTGTTGGTGGTACCTGTGCGAAGCGCAGTGTTGCCTGGGAACTTATTCAGCACGTAAGCCTGATAGTCTTGTCCTTCAACTTCCAACTTATTGTACAACTTGAAGAAAGCACCAAATCTAACATCGTTTTCTGCATACATATCCAAGACAGCGTATGTTGGAATATAATAGGCGCTTGTCTCTGCTGAACTGATGTATGCAGAGCCTGTAGATCCACCAAGTTCAGTAGGTGTCATGACAGGGCGATAGATAACCTCGGTTCCCTCATCATTGGTCCAAAGCTTAGCATAGTCGGCAATGTCGGTAAGCTCATATTTGCCAGATGCGATAACCTCCTCGGCTTTCTGAGCTGCAGTAGGATAGTCACCTTTGACAAGGGCTACACGTGCCTGAAACGCCTCAACAGCATAGGAAGATAAGTAAGCAGCATTAGGTGCATCGAGTGTTGCTACATCCGATGCGCCAGAAGCCTCATAAGCCTTCAGACCATCATAAGCAGTCTTCATATCCTCCTCTATCATAGTGAAGGTGGCTTCCAGTGTGCTACGGCTTGGATAAGAACCGATGTCGCCAGAAGGATTATAGGTGGTTACCAATGGTAATCCTGAGGCTTTCTTTGTAGGGTCGGTCTGTGTATATGACTGGCAGAAATGATCTGCCAACCAGAAATATGCGTAAGCACGTACGAAGTGCGCCTCGGCATCATAACGCTTGAAAGCAATCTGGTCGGTCTCGTCAAAAGAGGTGTTGGCAGCCAGTTTGGCAGCATTCTCTATCACCGAGTTACAGTTGGCGATGATGCTGTAGCATCCTCCCCATGCATTTGTGATATCTCCATCAGATGTAGTGAAATTACCAGTAGAGAATTGTCCTATCTGATTACCATTGTTGATCAAACCATGAAACTCGTCCATTTGGATGTCGGAGTTGTAGAGCCAAGAACCTGACGTAATGCTGCGCATGTTGCTATAGAGCTGGTTGCGGAAATCGCGCAAGTCTGAGGCTTTTTGGATGGCTGTCTTATCGTCCAACTTTCCAAAAGGAGCCTCGTCCATAGAGCAAGAGGAGAAAGTCAGCGCACCCATAAGGATGAATGAAAAATATATCTTCTTCATAATAGTTTCTTTTGTTTTATTTTTTATTAGAATGTCAACTCTGCACCGATAACAAACTGACGTGTGTTAGGATAGTTGAATTGAACAGTATTGATGTCTGGCTCTGGGTCATATCCCTTGAAACTTGTAATGGTGAACAGGTTACGAGCGATACCAAAGACCTTGACGCCCTTGATGTAGCGAGTAGCCTGCATCCACTTCTTTGGCAATTCGTATTGCAGGGTCAATGTCTTCATGCGCAAGAATGAAGCATTGCTTACCAGGTGGTCGTCGAACTGTGCCTCGTAGCCAGCAGCAGGAATGTCGGTCACCTGTCCTGGGTGTGTCCAGGTGTTGAGCATATCTACGCTCTGGTTGAAAGAAGTGGCAAATTTGTAATTCTTGATGAAGTAATCATCGTTGATCATCATATACTTGCCCGACTGCCATGTAAAGTCGGCAATGACACTGAAGCCTTTCCAGGTAAAGTTGGTGCCGAAACCGCCAATCCATGGAGCGTAACGATTCTTGCCCAGCAATACGGCATCGCGCTCCTCGTTGTAAACCTTGGTGATGTTGCCGTCCTTATCGTACCACATTGGCTCACCAGTTCTGGTGTCTACACCAGCATAGCGCACATAGTAGAGTTCTCCATATGGGCGACCTACCTTCAACTTCATGCCATAGTTGCTCAGCGCATATTCGTCGCGACCGTTGAACAACTCAGTGATTTCGTTTTTGTTGTAACCCACATTGGCAGTAAATGACCAACGCATATCCTTGTTCTTGATGATATCTACGTTGGCTGTCAACTCGAAACCAGTGTTAGTCATGGCACCGATGTTACCTACACCAGCACTGAAACCTGTAGTCATAGAATAAGGAATGCTCATCAGCATGTCGGTGGTTTTGTTGCGATAGAAGTTGGCATCCAAGTTCAAACGGTCGAACACACCGATGTTCAGACCAATGTTCAACTTGCCCACGCGCTCCCAAGTCAGCTCATAGTTGCTTGGTTGTGAAATGGCGATAGATCCTTGACCGTTATAGTTGCTTCCATTGCCAAAGAGGCCAAAGTAGTCGTAGGCATCTGCACCAGAGTCGTTACCTGTTGTACCATAGTTAATGCTCAAAGAGAGGGCATCCAACCAAGATACGTCTTTCAGGAAGTTTTCCTTCTTGGCATCCCATTTGGCACCTAAAGACCAGAATGTACCCCAACGATGGTCGGGAGCGAACTTAGAGCTACCATCTGTACGGAGTGAACCATATACATAGTATTTCTCCTTGTAGTTGTATTCCACGTTGCCAAACACAGAGTTGGCGATAATGGTATAGCGGCTGTCAGACTGATCGGCTGGGCTCATCGTCGTACCAGCGGTAAGCAGCAAACGGCGAGCATCGTTCTGCCCCTTAGAAATGGCTCCAAAGCCATTGGCTTTTTCGATGCGGCTCTCCTCACCAACGAGTACATTGAGATAATGGTCGCCGAAATTCTTACGATACTCACCGGTATGTGTAAATGTATAAGAATAATAACGGTCGAAGTTCTCCTGTACCATACCAGAACGTGCAGAAATCACATCACCCATAGGGGTTGTTATCTTATCGTAAGGATTGGTTCTGCCATCCAGGGTAGTATCATAACCGAACAAAGACTGTACGGCTGTAAAGGTCAAGCCCTCAATAGGAGTCAATTGCTCATTGAGCGACATGTTCAGGGTGATTTGCTTACGCTTTACGTCACGCTGAGAGTTGATGAACCAAGGCATCGTAACACCTGAGTAATGAAGTTTGGCTGCACGGTCGCCCTTAATCATATTGCCATTCTCGTCGAATGAATAATAATAAGGAGTGTCATAAGGCAAAGCCATACGAGCCAACATCAATGGATTGTTGACATAAAGATTATCAGTAGCTATCTGCTCGTTGTTCATACTATAGTCACGAACACCAATGTTAGAGCTGTAAGATACCTTGAAGAACTTGTTCAAGCGAGCATTGAGGCGAGCTGCCAAGGTAGAACGGCGCATGCCAGACTCCTCAATCAAACCTTCCTGCTGATAATGGTTGTATGACAAGTAGTAGTTGAATGTCTGACCACCACCACGCAATGTAGCATTAATGTCGGAAGTAGGGGCAGAATTGCTCAACATCTCATCTCGCCAGTTGGTGCTGATGCCATAATTCTTGACGAAGTTTTTAACATCGTCGCTCACAGGCTGACCTATCATATCACGGTACTGGATGTACTGCTCTGAGTTCATCATTGTCTGTCCGTCTGCTGTAGGGGTAGAGATACCATACTGAGCTTTTACTGTTACCTGAGCAGACTCGTTGTACTTAGCCTGCTTGCTTGTAATAACAATCACACCATTAGCAGCGCGAGAACCATAGATAGCGGTTGAGGCTGCGTCCTTCAACACTGTGATGTTTGCAATATCAGAAGGATTCAGAGTACTGAAGAAACTTGAACTGATAGGTGCACCATCAAGGATGAACAATGGCGCGTTAGATGAGAAAATTGAGTTGACACCACGCAAACGGATAGTTGCTGATGCTGAAGGGTCACCAGAAGAAGTCAATACTGACAAACCAGAAACCTGACCAGAAAGGGCATCGGTAAAGTTTGGAGTTACGACTGTCTCCAATTTCTTCTCGCCAACGTTGGAAATAGCACCAACAACAGAACCCAGCTTCTTAGCAGCACCATAACCGGTGACGATAACCTGCTCGAGTGACTGACTGTCAGAGTCCAACAAGACGTTCATCTTTGCAGATGCCTTCAATCTCTTGGAAACCATACCAATGTATGAAATCTCCAACTCAGCATTAGGCTTCTGTAAAGTGAGCATGAAGTTACCGTCAATGTCGGTAACTGTACCGGTATTAGTACCAACAACTTTAACTGAAGCACCAATTACAGGGCTTCCGTCTTCAGAAGAGGTTACGTTACCGGAAACTTGAGTTTGTGCCAAAGCCATTCCTAAGCTAAGGAAGAGGCAGGCGAAAAACGTCATGAGTCTTTTTTCCATAAATCTCTCTCGTTTTTAATAAATGAATATATAATGTTTATAATTTCTTTCCCTCTATTTTTCTTATATGATTACTCACAAGGAGTTATCTTCATCTTTTTGCTTCCCTCCTCTTGCCCCGAGGTGGAGATTTATGGGGATAATGGCGATTTTTCACAATAAAGCTATTGGAATTAACAGGATGTGTCATACCTTTGGGTATATTTTCGTAAATTCTTTATTTTTAATCATTTAAACATTTTAGTTATGGCGTATTTCAAGTTAGAATTCGGTTTCGGAAGAAGTAAGAGTGAGGGTAAGATTTCTGATTCTGCGAATCAGGCAGATGAGCAGGCTGTGTTGGAGATTCCTGGATGGGACTTCGTGAAAGGTGAAGTGGAGAGGGCAAAACAGCAAGGACGCTTTAAAGTTGCTGGTAATTATCTTACTGCTGCCCGTTCCTTTACCAAGTTCATTGGTAGGAGCGACTGGCTTTTTTCTGATATGACGGCAGAAAAGCTGGAAAGCTATCAGCGATGGCTGCTGGGGCGCAATATCTGCCTGAACACATGTTCTGCTTATATGCGGGCTTTGCGGGCTATGCATCATAGAGCATTGCCGTTTCTCAATATAGCTCCATTCAGTAAAGTGTTTACGGGGAGGACCAAAACCGAGAAACGTTGTATCTCACAATCAGAAATTCTGCAGCTCAAAGCCTTGCCGCTACAACCTGGAGGTTCTCTTTCCTTCGCTCGTGACATCTTCCTGTTTTCTTTTTATGCGATGGGAATGCCTTTTGTTGATATTGCCTATCTCAAAAAAAGCCAATTGCGAAACGGATGTATTTATTATGCCCGGCATAAGACGGGACAGCAGATACAGGTAGCACTATTGCCTGCGATGCTTGAAATCATCATGCGATATGAACAAAGAGATTCTGAATTTGTCTTTCCGATACTTTCTGACAAGGTAGAAGATTCAGTTTCCTCACCTTCTGTTTCAGCCCAACAGCATCGTCAATATACAGCTCGATTGCGCCAGTACAACTACAATCTGCATCAGGTGTCTAAGATGCTGGGGCTGGCTAAACCCTTATCTTCTTACGTGGTTCGTCATTCATGGGCAAGCATAGCTTATCTTCATCATCTGGACATCAGCTTGATAAGCAAGGCTTTGGGACATACTAAATCTTCAACCACCTTTATCTATATAAAAAGCCTTTTTGATTCCGATCTGTTCGAAGCAAACCAGTCTTTGATGCAAGATTTGGGATTGTAGTTCTGTCGGAAAACTTCACCGATTATTGAAACAAGCTTCGTTTGCCATTGAAATAGGCTTCATCGGTCAATGAAATAGGCTTCATCTGCTTTTGAAAGTAGCCTCATTCCAGTTATTGCCTGGTTATGGCACGATGTTGCCCTCTACTGGGGCAATTTTGTGCCATTGCCGGGCACAAAATAATACGTCGGGAGGAAAATTTCGGCAGGACTATCATCGTGATTTGGAATAGAGGTTGCAGCTTGAGCTGTTTTGCCCGTAAAAATCCTACTCTCGATTTCACTCTTCACTCTTCACCAAATCGTCTGAAACCCCGATAAACACAGGGGTTGCGAGAGGTGAAGAGTGACGCCCCACTCTTCACAACTCTTCACCACTCTTCACCTGATGCAAGAGGATAAACGCTGAGCCGCTTACTTATCACGAAGTTCGGTCATCATTGATGACCAGCGCTGGTCTTCAATGATGACCGAAGCAGGGAGGGAGCAGGGAATGATCTCGGAGCCTCAAAAAATACAGGGTGAAGAGAGGTGAAGAGTGGTGAAGAGTGCATAGCCACTCTTCACCCGTGCAAACCTCTTATATACAGTTGGTTATGTCGTATTTGTGAAGAGTGAAGAGTATTTTTGAAAGTAGCTCTCTATTCATCAAACAACAACTACGAGGTAAGCAACCACTTCCATACTGGTATCACTTCAATCTTCAAGTCATCCAGTTCTATCGTCTCCTCTTCATCCATCGTAATAACAAAAAGTCTACTTCCTGGATACCTCTTCTGATAAGCATTCAAAGCCCCCAATTCCCGCTCACGAGTAGCAGCATCCTTGATACTATACGACACCTGGAAAGCACATTGATGCTCAAAGAGACAAAAGTCCACCTCTATATTATCATGATAATAGAAGAGATCTTCCCCATACTTCTCATGCAGGTGAATGGCTACCAGATTCTCCAAGAGAGATGTTTCTGGATCAAAGAGGAATAGACTCAGAAAACCATTATCTATAAAGTAATACTTCTGGTTTGACATTCTATCTTGTAATTTTGCGCAAATGTTTTCTATGGAGAAGACCAAGCAAGTGTCCTTGATATATCTCAGATAGTCCACTATCGTCTCTTGCTTTACCTTTCCAGCCACAGTAGAAACCAGATTAGCCAGTCTGTTATAAGACTGTGGCTGCTTTACGCTCTCAGAAAGTTTACGTATCAAAGTTTTCATCGCCAGAGGGTTACGGATTCCGTATCTGGTAATTAAATCTCCAAAGTAAATCTTGTTGTATAGATTGCCCAACCACTCTCGCTTAAACTGATTATCAACAATCACCAATTCTGGCAAACCGCCAATATGAAAATACTCCAGAAAAGCCCTCTTGAGGTCAGAATTTTGCAGATACTCCCACTGCGCAGGCAAGGAGATATGCTGGGCTGTCAAGTATTCCAGAAAGGAGAAAGGAAAAACGGGTTGCACCATATATCTGCCACCAAGCGTAGTAGAAATCTCGCTACTCAGCATCTTGGCGTTGCTACCAGTGATATACACTCTATATTTCTGGTCAGCAAGTCTGCGTGCAAATTTCTCCCACCCATCAATGATTTGTATCTCGTCGAGCATGAAGATCGGCTGATGCCCATACATCTCCTCGTAAGCCTGCTTGATGGCATCCAGGTCGGAAAGCTGGAGATTTTCCAATCGGTCGTCCTCAAAATTGAAGTAAAGGATTTCCTCTGGCAGATGTCCCTGAGCTATCATCTCTTGGGCACGCTGATATAGCAAGTAAGACTTACCGGCTCTTCTTAGTCCTACCAGCACATAGTTAGAATGAGATTCGAAGCTGATGTTTCTTTTCACCATCTCCACATTCTGAATCATCCTTTGGTTCTCCGCTATCAGCAGTTTTGCTATTCTCTTGTCCATATCTTCCGTTTTATGTTAATCTGGGTGCAAAGATACAACATTTTCCTTTATAAAGGAAGAAAAGTTGTAAGATATTTCCTTTATAGAGGAAACTTTTCTTAAAAAACTTTCCTCTATAAAGGAAACTTTCTTTAAACTCCTTCGAAAAATGTGATTTTTCATACGTAATCCTTTGATTATGAGCCTCTTTTGTAAAAGAGGCTAAAAAGCACCAAAATGGGCTATCCGTACCAGCCTCTTGCCATACGAGCGTAATGCCGAGGCTAAAACGCTCAATATTCCTCTCTATATGCTCTTTGTTCTCGGAAAGGAGCTGGAGACTGAAAGCTAAAATCCTGAATGGGCGATGGTTTTTAAATGAACTGTCGCCCATTTCTTTACATTTTATAAGAAAAAGTGCATAAAAATCGGATATTTATAACAAAATGTAGCATTAAGTGCAACTTTTTCTGAAAAAAGTTTGGTGGTTTCCTAAATAATGCTTAATTTTGCACCCGATTAAAAATATTCTTTAAAATTAAGTAAGTTTTAGACTTACAGGCTCTTATATAATATAAAGGTATAAAGAGCGATTCACCCTCCACCTCGGGGCAAGAGGAGGAAGCAAATGATGGGTCAAAGTCCTTTTGGGGACGACCGGTCATTTAATTCATTAAAATGTAGAGAGAAAGAAATAACAAACATTATATATTCATTTAAACGAGGGAGATTTATGGAAAAAAGACTCATGACAGTAGTTGCAGGTCTTGCTCTTAGCACGAGCATGGCTTTTGCACAAAGTCAAATCTCTGGTAATGTTACTGCTTCTGAAGATGGTAGCCCTGTTATCGGTGCTTCTATCAAGGTTGTAGGAACTAACACAGGTACAGTTACCGACATTGACGGTAACTTCACATTAAACGCTCCAGCTGGTGCCAAGCTGGAGATTACATACATTGGTATGCAGAGCAAGTCAGTAAAGGCTGGCAAGAACATGAAGATTGTTCTGGATGCAGACAATCATTCTTTGGACGAGGTAATGGTTGTTGCTTACGGTACTGCAAAGAAGAGCTCTTTTACAGGTTCTGCTGCAGTTCTTAAAAGCGATGAAATTGCTAAGATTTCAAACTCTAATGCCGTCTCAGCCTTGACAGGTAAGGTCTCAGGTGTGCAGATTAATGCAGCTACAGGTCAGCCTGGTCAGGAAAGCTTTAATATCCGTGTTCGTGGTATTAGCTCTATCAATGCTGGTAATGCTCCTTTGATCGTTGTTGATGGTTCACCTTACGATGGTGATATGAACTCTATCAACCCAGGCGATATTGCTTCTATGACCGTATTGAAGGATGCCGCTTCTGCTGCTCTTTATGGTGCTCGTGGTGCCAACGGTGTTGTTATCATCACAACAAAGAGTGGTCGTGATGGTTCTACTTCATTTACTTTTGATGCTAAGTGGGGTTCTAACTCTAAGGCTCTTCCTGATTATAATATTGTAAAAAGCCCAGCTAAGTACTATGAGACTTGGTATGCAGCTTTGAACAATTATGCTCAGAATAAGTTGGGTTACAGTGCTAGCGAGGCTTATGGTTGGGCAAACAAGAATATGATCAACTCTGCTGATTATGGCTTGAACTATAACGTTTATTCTGTACCTACAGGTGAGAATCTTATTGGTGTAAATGGTAAGCTTAACCCTAATGCGACATTGGGTAATGTTATCAATTACAAGGGTCAGGAGTATATGTTGATGCCTGATGATTGGAGAGATGCTACCTATCAGAATGGTTTGCGCCAGGAATATACCCTTACTGCTACTGCTAACAGTACACAGGGTTCTTTCTATGGTTCTGCTAACTATTTGAAGAATGAAGGTATCACTATGGGATCTGATTATGCTCGTTTCACAGGTCGTATGAAGGCTGATTATCAGATAAAGTCTTGGTTGAAAGTTTCTGGTAACATGAACTATACCCATAGTAATTCTAACTATTTGGGTAAAGATGGTGATAGCGCCGATTCTGGCAATATGTTTGCAGTAAACAGTGTTGCTCCAATCTATCCTTTGTACATCCGTGATGGTAAGGGTAATATCATGTTTAACCAGACTACCAACATGAACTCTTATGATTATGGTGATGGTACTGTAATCGGTTTGATGCGTCCTGTTTTCCAGCAGTCTAACCCTATCAGTGATGTTCAGTTGGAGACCAATAACGTAGAGGGTAATGCATTCAATGCAGTAGGTTCTGCTGAGGTTCGTTTCTTGAAGGACTTTAAGTTTACTTCTACCAATAGTACTATGGTAGATGAGTCTCGTCAGTCTAATTTGAGCCAGCCTTTCTTTGGTCAGCCAGCTAAGTCAAATGGTTATGTATCAAAGGCACATACTCGCAGATGGTCTTACAACTTCCAGCAGTTGCTCAACTGGCACCACCAGTTTGGCGAGCATGATGTTGAGGCAATGGTAGGACATGAGTACTATCGTACACGTTACTATGTATTGGCAGGAAGCAAGAGTAATATCTTCTCTATCTACAATTCAGAATTGGATGCAGCTATTGTTGATGGTAGCATTAGCTCATATACAACCGATTATAATACAGAAGGTTTCTTTGGTCGTGCACAGTATAACTATGCACAGAAGTACTTCGGTTCATTCTCTTATCGTCGTGATGCTTCTTCTCGCTTCGATCCAGATAATCGTTGGGGTAACTTCTGGTCATTCGGTGGAGCGTGGATCCTCTCTAAGGAGAAGTGGTTTGAGTCTTCATGGATTGACGAGTTGAAGTTGAAGGCTTCTTATGGTGAGCAGGGTAATGACAACATTGGTGACTATTTGTACACCGACCGTTATTCTATCGGTAACTCAAACGGTAGTATCTCTTTGAAGCCATCTTCTACCAAGGGTAACCGCAAGATTAGCTGGGAGAAGGGCGGTAACTTGAATATTGGTACCGAGTTCTCTCTCTGGAAGGGTCGTTTGACAGGTAGTGTAGAATACTTCTATCGTAAGACATCCGATATGTTGGCATTCTTCTCATTGCCTGTATCTTATGGATACTCTGGTTACTATGACAATGTAGGTGATATGCGTAACTCAGGTGTCGAGTTGGAGTTGAATGGTGATATTATCCGTACCAAGGACTTTACATGGAGTGCAAATTTCAACTTTACAGCATATAAGAACAAGATTACTTCTATGCCAGAAGAGAAAAAGGCTATTACCGTTGATGGCGTAAGAGGTTATGCTGGTGGTGGTTACTTCTATGGTGAAGGTCAGCCTATCTATACATGGTATATGGCAAAATATGCTGGTGTAGATAAGGAGACTGGTGAGGCTCTTTACTATAAGGATACTGACAAGGGTGAGACTACAACTACTAATGCCAGCGAGGCAACTATGCACCTTTGCGGTACAGCCTTGCCAGATGCATACGGTGGTTTCGGTACAAGCGTGTCATATAAGGGATTTGATTTCTCTATGGACTTCACTTATCAGTTGGGTGGTAAGATCTATGATTCTTCTTATTCTTCATTGATGAGTATTTCTAGAGGTTATTCTTTCCATGCAGACTTGCTTGATGCTTGGACTCCATCTAACACTTCATCTGATATTCCACGCATTCAGTATGGTGACTCTTATGCAGCATATACATCCGACCGATTCCTCGTATCTGGTTCGTACTTGAGCTTGCAGGATGTAACTTTGGGTTATACACTCCCACGTGCGTTGTGCTCTAAGATTGGTATCAACAAGGTTCGCGTTTACGCTACAGGTTCTAATTTGTGGCTTTGGTCAAAGCGTCAGGGTCTTGACCCACGTCAGAGCATCACAGGTGCAACATCAAACGCATACTATTCACCAATTCGTACAATATCTGGTGGTATTACAGTAACATTCTAATTTTTATAAAGAAAGAATTATATGAAAAAGAGTTTAATATATGGCCTTTCTGCTTTGACTCTTGTTGCATCAACAATGTCATTGACCAGTTGTATCGAAGAGACAGAGCCTACAAGATCAGCAACAACATCACAGGTACAGCAGTCATCTTCTGCAACAGAAGCACTTTTGATGGCTATTCCTGCATATTCAACAGCTAGCTATTTCAGTAGTCGTTATGATTGGGCTTTTGGTTATGGTGCTCTTATGTACATTCGTGACATCCAGTCTAGTGACGTTTGTGCAACAGACGATGCTGGTTATTATCAGTTCAGCTATTTTGCAGAGAATAAGTATGCAGGACGTGATTATGTCTTTGCACAGTATCTGTACAACTATCAGACAAAGTTTGTTAATACAACAAACAATGTGATTTCTGCAGTTAATCCAGAGAATGCAACAGATATCCAGAAGGGTTATCTTGGTGCAGCATACGCATATCGTGCATTGCTTTATCTGGATATGGCACGTGAGTATGAGTATCTTCCAACTGATGGTACTGAGCCAAAGAGTCCTTATGGTAATGATGTTGCTGGTCTCACAATCCCTATTGTAACAGAAAAGACAACAGAGGCTGAGGCTCGTGACAACAAGCGTGCTACACGTGAGGAAATGAAGGAATTTATTAAGAGCGACCTTGATAAGGCTGCTGAATACATTCCTATGTTGGATAAGACAACTAAGACACTGCCTCACTTGGATTGTGTATATGGTCTCTATGCTCGCTTGTATATGTGGGTTGAGGACTATGCTAACGCAGAGAAGTATGCTCGCATGGCTATCAACGAATATAAGGGCAAGCCAATGACTCAGGAGGAGAGCTTGAACACCACAACTGGTTTCAACGATCTTTCTAAGTGGATGTGGGGTGCACAGGATACTAAGGAGTCTTTGTGGAGCAACTTGGCAAACTGGGCTTCTATGGTATCTAATGAGACTAGCTATGGTTATGCTGGTGGCGGTGGCTGTAACAACATGCTCGACCGCAGATTGTATGAGCGTCTGAGTAACACAGACTGGCGTAAGTTGGAGTGGAAAGCTCCTGCTGGTTCTGCTCTCGATGGTCAGAATATGTATGTTGACGACGCTCTTGGTAAGAGCTTGGCAGACTATTCTGGCTTGAAGTTCCGTCCAAACGGAGGTGTAGTTGCTCCTTATTCTGTCGCTAGTGCTACAGCATTCCCAATGATGCGTGTAGAAGAGATGTATCTGATTGAGGCTGAAGCTGCAGCTCATCAGGATCCTGCTCGTGGTAAGCAGCTTCTTGAATCATTCGTGAAGACTTATCGTGACGCTAGTTATACTTGCAAGGTTTCTGATAAGGATGCTGTCGTAGAGGAAATCGTATTCCACAAGCGTATTGAGTTGTGGGGTGAAGGCCAGTCTTTCTTCGACCTCAAGCGTTTGAACTATAGCAGTACACGTGGTTATGAAGGAACTAACCATCTCGATCAGCAGAGATTCAACTCTAATGGTCGTCCTGCTTGGATGAACTGGGTAATTTCTGCCAACGAGGAAGAGGGTAATGTACAGGTTAAGGAATACAATAACCCTGACCCATCTGATAAATATACTCCTTGGACAGGTAAGTAAAACTTATAAATAGAAAAAAGACATGAAAAAGTTATTGAAATATAGTCTTTCTTTACTGTGTGCTATCATGGTAATTGGATTGACATCATGTACAGATAGTTATGATTATGATCCTGCTGCACCAGAAGATAAGGGAGCATTCTTGATTGCTAACACAACAAGTTTTATGTTTACACCTGGTCAGGCTCAGGAGTTCGAGATTACAGTGCAGCGCCGTGATACTGTAGAAGCTGGTTCTGTGACTCTGACATCTGATAACAGCAAGTTCAATGTTCCTTCTCAGGTAAGCTTCGGTGCTAATGAGAAAACAAAGACTGTTACTGTTACTTCTAATTTGGAAAGCGGTTCTGATGAGAATGTAAATATCAGCGTGGCTGAAGGTCAGGCTTATCACTATGGCGCTAACACTATTACAATTAATGTAAAGACTCCAAAGAAGTATGTTGGTACATTCAGTTCTGCATTTGCTGGGGATTCATGGGAGCAGATCGTATATGAGCTTGGTAATGGCAAGTATATGTTGCCAGATCTCTATGATCAGGGACGTAATATTACTTTCATCATTGATTGGGAGACTAAGAAAATTACTGTTGCTGCTCAGGCTGCATGGACTCATCAGAATTATGGTGTAATTGGTGTTCAAGGTAGTGGAGTCTATGATGCAAAGAATAAGGTTGCTAAGATGACTTTGACCCACTTTGTTCCTAATGTAGGTTCATTTGGTAACTTTGCAGAAGACTTCTACTTCCCTGAAGATTTTGAACCATCAAAATAATAAATATTAAGAGAGACCGACCGAATCAAACGGTCGATCACTCTTTTTTTAATTTTACGCTTATGAAAAGACTTGTACTCATTCTGATCTTGACTTTAAGTCTTGGTTCATTATTCGCTAAAGAAAGAACAAGCGAAGAAAAGCTAGCCATTGCTAGAAGTTATTTAATCAAAAATCACAATTTTTCAAGAGCCAACAACCAGAATAAGATTCTTGAGTTGAAAACTCTTGATGCATTGTCTGTGTTGGGATATAGTAATGGAGGTTTTGTTATTGTAAGTAACGATGATACGAATGCGCCTATTCTTGGATATTCTGACAAGAAAACAAACTTGGAATCTCCAGACATGATGTGGTATCTAAATGCAGCCAATCAGGCTCTCCAGTCACATACCGCTTCTTCATCAGCATTGGAAAGTAAAGAACCAATAGAGCCTCTACTTAAAACTTCATGGGGACAAGATACTCCATACAATAACTTGTGTCCTACAGAAAGGGAGAATGAAAAGGCTATATATCCAACGGGATGTGTGGCAACAGCGATGGCACAGGTAATGTATTACCATCAATATCCTGAAAAGGGAACTGGAAACATTACCTATTCTTTCCAGGACAGAATTTTGAGTGCAGACTTTAATAATACCTATTATCAATGGAATCTTATGACACCTACATATAAAAAGGGTGAATACTCTGATGAGTCTGCTTTGGCTGTAGCAACCTTGATGTATCAGTGTGGTGTTTCTATCAAGATGCAGTATAATACAGGTGGAAGTGGAGCGTATTCATATAATGCTGCTACTGCTTTGCGAAAGAACTTTGGGTATCATAAGAATTTGCAGATTCATTATAGAGACTATTATACCACTAAAGAATGGATAAACAAAGTATATGATGAATTAAAGACTGGTCGCCCTATCATCTATACGGGTGTGGATGAAAGTAATGGTGGACATTGTTTTGTATTGGATGGATTCGATCAAAATAACTTTGTTCATGTCAATTGGGGATGGGATGGCGTGAATGATGGCTATTATGATATTGCTTTGCTTAATCCTACAGGAAATAAATTTTCTACTGGACAGACTATGTTGTCGGGTGTGGATAAACCAAGTGCAGACATCAAACACCATTCTGAAATTGTCTCAGAAGACAACTTCAAGGTAACCAAATTGGGCTCTACTAAATTACTGATAAATGACGGAAAGTATGCAAATCTGTCAGATCAGGATTTCACGGGTTTATTAGGTGTTGTTCTTGAAGGAAACGGTAAGCAATATGTATTGTTATCACAAGAAAACAAGAATGTGCCGAATATGTATTATTTGACAAAAGCATCATCTAATATGTGTTTGTTGCCTAGTGATTTGGCAGATGGTTCTTACCGTATATATCCGGCTTCAAAAGATGATACAGATGATTATTGGGAGCCAGTTCATATTCCGGAAGGAAATAACAATAGTTATATTCTAGTAAAAAGCGATAATTCTATAGCTTTAACTGCAGTGACGGATGCAGATTGGCATGGAACTACCGGTCTTAATTCTTTGTCATATAGTGATGGTGCTTCTTCTCCTTATACCTATGTATATAATGCAGAAGGTCAACAGGTATGCAAGATGATGACCTCTGAGTTCCAGAAGAACAATATCCCTGGCAACGGCTTGTTTATCCTGAAGTGTGGAAACAAGACCATGAAGATTGTAAAGTAAGCAATCGGACATATATCTCTCATATATAATAAGGTGTATCCTTCTTGCCTCATACATCGGGCAAGCGAGGATACACCTTATTCTTTTTATCTCCTTCACCCTCAAACATTTTCCAATAATTTCTTGCTTCTTTCAGAAGAAAAGCGTATCTTTGCAGAAGATTAGCTGCGTTCGGTAATTTGTAAGCAAGCTTACATTGCGCTCGTTTGCGTAATCTTTGCAGCACGAAAGTTGAATTATTAAAATAAGGAGGTAGAATATGGATTTATTTGATAGCAAAAGACAAGAAAGATTAGAGGCTGCAAGAAAGGCTGCAACAGCTAGTAAAGAGGCATCTTTGAAATTTCTTATAGATGCAGGCATTTTGGATAAAAACGGAAACTGGGCTTCACATCTTAGATAATGGTATACAAAAATAAGATATTATGGAGCAATATAGAGTAAATCGCGTTTGGGTTGACGATGCCCATATTTGGGCAGAAACCCAAAATGGCTGGAAGGCTAACTATCCTTTCAGCCGTTGGAATCGTCTTGCTAACGCCACACCTGCCCAGCGTAAGGCTTTCGTATTGAGTAGATATGGTATTCATTGGCCTGAATTAGACGAAGATTTATGCTTTGAAGAACTGTTCGCAGATGCTGGTATATACAAACCGTCAAATGCAGAAGATACTATTTATTATCAAGCATAACAAAAGTTTTTTTTGCAGCAGAAGGAGAATAACTATAAATAAGGTGTATCCCCTAGCCTTTCATCATCGAAGGCTATAGAGGATACACCTTATTTTATAATCTCAGCTGATAAGAAACGATACTATGAACGAATCTTATATCCGTGGATGCTGTAATACAAAATGTAGAGGAAGCAAGGGAGACAGAGCCAATATGCCTGCTGAGCACCTACTGCATCCTTCAGACTGCCATAGAGCGTAGGAAGAACGGCTCCACCAAACATCGCCATGATGAGCAATGAAGAACCAGACTTGGTAAACTTACCCAGATCTGCCATTGCCAATGGCCAGAGAGCAGGCCACATCAGAGAACAACCCAATGCCATCAATGAGATGAAATAGATGGAAATCTCGGCTGGGGTAAGCACCACCAGCAAAGCTCCGGCAATTGCCAGCAACGAACAGAGCTTCAAGGCTACTGCCTGACTGATGTACTTAGGAATCAGAATGATACCGCAGATATAACCGATAACAATACCGATAGGAGCTATCCAAGCATAGTTAGCTGCACCAGGCAAACCCAGGGAATTGGCATAATCTACCAATGTACCGAGAGAAACCGTCTCAACACCTACATATAAGAACAGTGCCAGACAGCCCAAAAGCAAGTGAGTGAACTGGAAGACAGAGGTCTTGGTTGCCGCATAAGTGCAGGCAGCAGACTCCTCTTCCTCAGAATCATCCTCTCCGGCAGCCTTTACCTCTGGTAATGGAGCCAGGAAAGCCAGAACACCCAAAGCCAGGAAAGCTACGATGATGATCCAGAAAGGCTTAGCCAAATCCTCGATTCCGATGAGATGCACATCCTTGCCCAACAGCCATACGATGAACATAGATGGGATTGGCCACGCCAGCTTGTTGCAGATACCCATCATACTGATGCGTTTGGCTGCACTATCCAATGGACCCAGGATGGTAATGTAAGGGTTGACAGATGCCTGAAGATAGGCATTGGCTGCACCACTTACAAAAGATGCAAGCAGGAACAGAGGAAAACTCTTCTCATCGGCAGAAAGGATGAAGAGATAGAATGCCGCAGCAAAGATGACAAACGACAGCGACATCGTCTTCTTATAACCGATAGCCCTGATGGTGAGTCCGGCAGGATAACCGAAAATAAGGAACGGAATGAAGGTAGCTGCGATGATGAGATAAGAGGCAGCATTGGAAATACCCAGCGAACCCTGCAATACAGGCACCAGCAAGGAATTAATACCCAGGGCAAAGCCCAAAGAGAAAAACATGATTCCAATGAACGACAATGGAATCGCAAAACTTTTTGTTGGTTGCATAGACTATTATTTTAGTTAGAAATTTAGGCAAAGATACAACTTTTCTCAACATTCTCCAAAGTTTTATGAAAAAAGTTTTTAAATTTCTTGCTTTTGTTGGTATTTGTGGCTAACTTTGCATCTATGATGAAAAGATTATTGGTTTTATTAATGGTATTCTGTGCCATATCAACTATTTCTTCCGCACAGAACTGGGTAGGCACCTGGGCCACAGCTCCGCAAACTGTAGTCAGATCATTTATGCCCTATAACAATTGCATGACTAACCGTTCGGTACGCCAGGTGGTAAAGGTTAGCATAGGAGGCGACGTGATTCGCCTCAAGTTGAGCAACATCTATTCGATGCAACCCGTGGAAATCCGCTCCATCTACATCGCCCATGCCAAGGATTCCTTCGCCATCGATGCCAAGACGGCACAATACTTCAAGTTCGGCAACAGTTACAAGACCGTCATCCCTGCCGGCAAGCAGATTGTGAGCGATGCCCTGAAGTTCAACCTCAGGAACCTAGAACGGGTAGCCATCACCATCAACTATACCTCGGCTCCCAAAGTGCCGACCGTACACATGGGTTCGCGCACCACCTCCTACATCATGAAGGGAGTAACCAATGCCCACTCCAACTTTGAGAAGGCATTCCGGGAGAACCACTGGTACAACATCAGCGGCATCGATGTCTATACGATGAGCAACAATATGAGTGCCATCGCCATCATCGGCAACTCCATCACCGACGGCAAATGCTCTACCGACAATGCCCAGAACCGATGGCCCGACGTGATGTCGGAGATGCTGCAGCTGAAGCATAAGATAACCAATCAGGGTGTGCTGAACCTGGGCATCGGCAACAACCGCGTAACCGTTCCGGGTGGCTTCGGTGCCCTCGCCAAGGAGCGCTTCGACCGGGATATCCTGATGCAGAACGGCGTGAAGAAGGTGATTATCTTTGAAGGCGTCAACGACATCGGTGCAGCCAGGAACGGAAACAGCGAAACGGTGGCACGCCAGATTATTGAGAGCATACAGGGAATGGTGAAGAAGGCGAAAGCCCGGAAGATGAAAGTTTATCTCGGCACCATCACCCCATTCAAGGGCGCAGGATATTATACCCACTTCCACGAGGCTGCCCGACTCTATGTAAACGACTGGATTCGCAGTCAGGCAAGGAACGTAGACGGCATTCTCGACTTTGCCAAGCTCCTGCAAGACCCGAATGATGACAGAAGGATGAAGCGGGAATACGCCAGCAACGACTGGCTCCACCCTAACCCAACAGGCTATAAGGCGATGGGAATCTATGCAGCAGACATCGTAAAATAAAGACATCATCGTGAAAAAGAAACATCATAGAAGAACATCGTAAAAAAGAAAAAAGAGGAATCGTGAATAATCATTATCACGATTCCTCTTTTTTTATGGATAAGTATCCTGCTTACCAAAGCGGGAAGCAAGATACCGAAATCTACATTACTTAGCGACAAACTTCACTGCTGAGGTCTTGCCATCTACATTAGCTACAAGGTGATATACACCCGCAGCAACCTTACCCAAAGCTACGCTAGCCTTATCGCCAGCATGAACATTCTGCAAGGTCTTCTGAGCCATCAGCTGACCGGCATTGCTATAAACTGAGAGAACAACCTTGTCGGCATCAGCACCGATAGTAACATTCAAATTACCGTTCTCTGCATCTCCATTTACAGTAACATCGCCCTTAGAGGCACCAGCCACAACATTGCTGATACCTGTTGCAGCATCAACAGTCAAGGCTATGACACCAGTAGTAGAAGCACCATTGGCATCAGTAGCCACAACATTGATGTTGGTTGAACCAGAAACCTGCTTAGCAGCAATGATGATACCATTCTCCGACTGATAGAGAGCAGCCAATGAAGGATCGGCAATCTGAGCAGAGAAGGTCATGACATCGCCATCAGCATCCTCGAAGAAATCAGCAAAGTAGTACTGGGCTGATGTCTCACCACCCTTAAGGGCCAAGTCGGCAGGACCCACATACTTAGGTGCACGGTTGGTATGTTCAACGTTGTAGTTGACAACAGCTGAGCTTACATTGCCAGACTCGTCCTTGGCATTTACGGTGAAGGTATGCTTGCCAGCAGTACCATAATCCGGAACAAGAGCCACATTGAGCTTCAAGCTACCACCAGCCTCAACAGTATAAGTACCATTGCTCTCAGAAATACCTTCCTGAGTACCGTTCTCATTCGCATAACTCTCAACAGATGCGATACCGTCAGCATCATTCAAGCTTACGGTGAAAGCCTCACCCTCGGCATCTGCAACAGTTACAGGAACTATCGCCTTGGAAGCCTCAGGAACAGTAGTCTCACCTTCAGGAGCGGTGATGACAGGAGCAGCATTCTTGTCGAGATAGATGTGATAGTTGCAGAGCTTGTTGCATGGATCATTGCTCTTCACTACGAGAGTAGCCTTATTGTTCTTGGCAAAATAAGCACTCTTGGCATTCACCTCAAACTGTACAGGAATAGCCTTGCCAGGAGCAATCTCACCATCCTTCTTCTCGTTGAGCAACTTAATCCATGGCTCACCCTTCTCCTTCTCGATACAAGTCATGAAGTAACCGAAGGCACCATAGCTGTAAGCATTGTCGTAGAGAGCCTCAATGTCTACCCAGCCACCCAATGACTTCAAGTGTGCCATATAGCGATTGGTCTCCATATCTCCATCCTTGGTAGCCATCATGGCAGATCCCTTGTAGCCAGCAGGATATTTCAATACGACATAGAAGGTATCAGCAGGATTGATGTAGATAGGGTTATCAAACTCCAACATACGTGCAGCACCCTGGTAGCTACCATCCTCACGAGGATCTTCCTTGACAATATGAATCTTGCCATGACCGATGGTCTTCTCTGTAGCAGTAACATCATTGCCCAGAATAACAGAAGCCTCGATGTCTACATTCTCCAAGTCGCCTACTGTACCGACGAAGTAGAGATGGGTAAGATTGAAACCTTCAGCAGGAGCCTCATAGCGAGTTGCTGCATAGAAGTTCTCATCCAGAGCAGTAGCACCCGTACCCATCAGGGCTGCCTGAGCATTGGTTACAGGGTTGAGCACTGGATAATAGAGCGCATTGCCCTCATAGCCTGTAGGCATGTCGTAGATGAACTTCTGATCGTCCTTCACCTTCTTCAAGCCAAGAGCCTTCACCATGCCCTTCTTGCCGGAAATCTTCTCTACACAGGTAGCCACGAAATTCTTGGCAACATCCTCAGAAGGATAAGAGATGACATTATAGGCAGGAGCAGGATCGTTGCTGCCATCATCTACATTACCAGCATCACGACCAGATGGATCGAGACTCAATGAGTAAGTAAGCTTATACTCGCCATCGTTCTTCAGATTGACGGTACGAGTGCCCTTATAGTCAGAAGCCACATTTTCAATATGCAACTCCTCTGGATCGAAGGCCATGACAGGAGCCTCTGTGATATTCAGCTTGATAGTAGAGGTGTGTGTCTCCTCATTCAAGCCCTCTACTGTAAATACGAGAGGGAAATCCTTCTTATGTACCTCATAAACATTATAAGGAGCGATTCTGAACTTCACGGTGTCGGTACCTACTACGATAGGTGCCATCATGCCGCTCTTGTATGGTACCCAAGCCTTGGCAGCATCAGCAGCAAGTGCCATTGGACCTGGATCGATGCCGTCATCGCCGCCATTGTTGCTTTGTGCAGTATAGACCTCAAGTTCACCTTCTGGAGCAGAAGGCTCAACATCAGGGTCATCAGACTCCGAGCCAGTAAACATCTCAGAAGCAACGTCTGTGATAGTGAATGCCTTGGTTCCCTTGTTGACTACATAGAATTCATAGTATGAAGGATCCATTGCGTTCTCATCTACAGGCTGCTCAACATTGATTATCTCAGGGAACTTAGCCTGAGCCTCACCAGTGATATTCAGCGTAACAGGAATCTTAACGCTTGCACGAGAAGGATCGTTGGTGGTAACGTTCAACTCATAATCATAAGTATCAGCCAGCTGGTTAGCCTTCAGCTCAACCGGCATTTCAACCTGCTCACCTGGAGCCACTACATAGTTCTTATATGGAGAGAACTCAACGGCATTGCTGTCGGTGATATACATATCAGCAGGAGTAATACCACGAGTACCGGTATGATCCATGATACCACAGAGACCGAATACGCCCAACTGGAATCCATCAGGATCTACATTGTACTGGAACTTGAAGGAACCGTCCTTGCGGAGAATCACCTCAAAGTTCATACCCTGCATCATCGTATTGCCATAATTCTTATAGCTTACAATGACCTCATCATCCTTTGCCTTATAATATACACCATCAGAAGATGGAGTATTCATTGAGTGGTTACCCCAGAATGGGCAGATGATGTTGGTATAGAAGGTTTCTGTTGTTGGCAGACTTGCTGGTGGCTCAGGGAACTGCTTGTAATCCTCTACCGGAGCATCGAAAGATACGAAACCAGTATTGTAGATATACATGCTCTTATACTTCTTGCCATAGAATGGGAACTCGAATGGAAGCTCCACCTTCTTGAAGTCTGTCTTGTCAATATAGTATGCATAAGGCATGTGCTCAGTATAGTCGTTGGTGATGTCTACCCAGTTATAAGGTATATCGAAGCCATCGAGCTTAGACTTGAACACATAATCAACAGAAGACTTTCCTGCAGCCTCCAAATCAGAAGCGCTGAACCAAGAAGCAGGCTCTACAGAGAAAGCAAGGTTCTCATCGCCCTCATTGGTTACCTGGATTGTCTTTTCTACGTTGGTACCATAAGGAGTTTCAACCTTCAGGCTCTCTGGATTACTCTTCCAGGTAGGATTACCAATGACCTCAGCCTTCAATGGGATTTCCTTGGTTGTACCATCCTGATAGGTGATAACGAGAACATCTTCGACAGTACCCTTCTCGGCAGTAGGCAATGTTACTACGATATCCTTGCCCTGACCTGCAGGAACAGAGAATGCAGCTTTCATTTCTTCTGCGAGAGTAAACTTGCCGTTCTTGACAGATACGCCAGCTACCTGGAGAGCATCCTTACCATTGTTGCTCAACAATACTGTGCGCTGCTGAGCAGAAGTACGGAATACCTTACCGAAATCTACGCTGGTAGAATCGAGAGCAGCCTCAGCCTTCAGGTTGTCGCCAACGATGTTGGCAGTCAACTTGACAGATGCACTTGGGTTGATTGGGTCGTTGGTGATAACGGTGAGATAGTTAGTCAGAGGTCCTGCCACCAATTCATCGTTGGCTGCCAATGTTACCTTGATTTCCTTGCTTTCACCATTGCCTACATAGCCATCAGTGCTTGACAGGCTCTTGATCATAGACTTGGCAGGAGCCACAATCTTGATGGCGCTGCCTGTAACGATATCATAATAAGGAGCATCCAGACCATCGTTATCCTCCTGTACCTTGTTGGCATCAACAAATATACAAGGGTCGGAAGCAGCAATATCGCTGACACCTACGAAGTTGTGACCACCAGAACCGAATACGCCTGCTGGATTATAATCATCGTAGTAAACCTCTACACTTCCGTCAGGGCAAAGAGCCATGTGGAAACTGATAGTAGTTGTTTCGCCACCACCATTGGTTGCAGGAGTTACAACATCCTTGAACTTGACATAGAGCTTACCATTCTTATGACCATAAGTAATCTTACTGTTGGCACCCATGTCCATCCAGCCAGAGTTGGTATAAGCAGAAATATAGCCCAATCCCTGTACACAATCGCCAGTAGGAACCATACAAGAGATACGACCATCCATCTGCTGCATAGAAACACCACCATAAGAAGATACGTAAATTTCATCATAATCCTTACCATAGAATGGGAACTTGAAGCCCACCTTGATAGGACCAGACTGCCAATTATCATTAGTAAACTGCGAAGTGATATCCTTCTCATCAGCCAACTCTGGAGCTGGCTCATACTCGAATGATTCATCACCGGCAACATTAGAGATGGTAGTATAACCAAACTTATGTACTTTGGCAGTAGAACCTACTATCTTCTCGGAAGAGAACTTAGGGAAGACATACTGCAATGGATAGTTACCCGTGTTCTTGATAGTGATGGTAGCAGTCTTATCCTCACCGCCTACCTTCAAGTCGCCTGCTTCATAAACATCAGGAGTTACACTCTGCTTGGCAGGAACTGAAGCGACACCGCGAACCAGGAATGAATGCTGATTACCATTCCTATCGGTCAGGGTAATGGTACTGCTGAAGTTGCCTTCCTTGGTAGGAGCAAACGTCACAGGCAACGTACCGATAGAGCGAGCTGCAATATTATTGGCACCCTTTGACACATTGAACTGATCGGATGAAGACTTTACGTTCTTTGGAGCCTGGAGCATACCATATTTACCACCGAATACACCATAACCGCTATTGGTCAACTCTACATCAATGGTCTTGGTCTGACCAACCAGCAAGTCACCGAAGTCAACCAGCTGCTGGCTGTGCAGTTCAGGCTTATAGCCCTTCACGGTCATAGCTAAAGCAACCTGCTGCTTAGAATCAACAGCCTCATTGCTCTTGACATGGATATTGAAGTTGTAAGTACCATTCACCAGTTTCTGACCATCATTCTTCAGAGTAACCTTCTGGCTTTCGTTAGGACGAACCTCACCGCTGATAGGCTCAGGGTTGAGAACCTGACTCCAGTCTGGATTCTTGCTGACAGCCTGTACAGCCCAAGTAAGCTGACTGGCTACAGACTCGAAGCTGGTACCCTTGAGAACCTCACTCAACTGAGTCCAGGTTGTACCGTTGTCAGAGCTATAGAAGCTGTACTGGGCAACATCAGTTCTTTCTGTCTTACCGGTAGCCAAAGGATTCTTGGCACCGGCAGGGAACTTAGCAACAACCCAAAAGCTTGAACCAGGAGCAAAATAGATCTGCTCTTTCAATGTAATAGGATAATTGTATGCCCAGAAGTCATAATTAATCTTCTGGATCAAACTTGCCCTAGAGATAGAACGTGAACCGTCATAAATCTCAATCTCAGGATTCTGACCGTTCTGTCCCTGAATAAGAAGATCGGTTAAGTTGAAACCATTAGGATAAGTTGCCTTATCTACATAGAAATACTGAGCCAAAGCATTTGGCAGCTTGGTATCAGTTTCACCGATATAGCTATATACATAATTAGAATAAGTCAAAGTGTCTGGCCAATTCTCCGCCTTGTAGTCAGAAGAAGCTACAGCATTACGCTTAGCCAATGTTGGACTGACAGTACCGCTGAAAGGAAGAACCTGACCAGGATTTGGCTTGAGGTTACGAGCACTGGTAGACATAGTTGCTCGGGTTGTAGCAGTAGTAAGCTGATACTTCAACACGCCCTCACCGGCATTCTTTACATTGAAAGAAGCCTCAGCTGTGGAAGCCTTGGTTGCATCTACTGTCATAGAAAGGTTCTTCTGGTCTACCTGAACCTTAGGGCCTGCATTTGTAGTAGCCTCCTTGATTGGAGATACGGCAGAAGCCTTACCCCAACGGTTGTAAGCCACAATTGCAAAATAATACTTAGTAGAAGCCTTCAAACCTTCTACCTCGTAAGACATCTTGTCGCCAGAATACTTGAACTTGGTATCTACAGTAGCAGAGCTCAACTTGTTCAAGTCATCTGTAGCAGAGAAAGCCTCTGTGCTATAATAAATTACATGATGATCGATACTCTTCTCTTCGGTTTCAGGAATCACCCATTCGATGAGAGCATTGTCATGAGATGCAGTAACAGTGAAGTCGGCAACAGCCTCAGGCACGCTACCCTCCTTGCCCTGCAAAGCCTTGTAAGCATCGATATAACCGGAACCCATCAAGCCCTCGTACTCAGGATTTTGAGTATAAAGATCGTTTACAGAAGTGGTAAGCAATGTTCGGAGAGTCTCATTAGAGAACTGCTTGTTACCATACTTGGAAAGAATCAAGGCTGCAATACCAGATACATGAGGACATGCCATGGAAGTTCCCTCATTATAACCATAGGTACTGTTAGGCAAAGTACTCAATACGCCATACTGCTGGCCATTGTCTTCCAAACCACCAGGGGCTGTCACATCAACCCACTTGCCACGGTTGGAATAATAAGCCACGCTTCCGTCAGGAGCCATGGAACCAACAGCTACAACCTTGTCAAGACAACCAGGATAATAGTTGCCTTCCTCACCATTGTTACCGGCAGCAAAGATACAGAGACCACCGTTCATCTTGTCGCCACCACCATTCTTGGTGAAGTAATCAACAGCTTCTGTAACCGACTTATCCTCATCGTCAGCAACACTGGCACCCCAAGAACACTGGGCAATGCTGGCACCGCGATCGGCTGCATAAACAATGGCTGCACCGAAATCAGCTACAGCAGAACTGCTGGCACGGCTGTCAAATACCTGACAAACCATCATCTTGACACCGCCCTTACCGTCGCTACCACCAGCAACACCGCAGACACCGATACCATTATTATTGGTTGCACCTACAGTACCTGCTACGTGAGTACCATGAGAGTGAGCGTTGATATCACTTGAATTGATAACAAAGTTATAGCCGTAGATATCATCTACATAGCCATCACCATCATCATCAACACCAGGCTTACCGTTCAACTCGGCTGTGTTGATCCACACATTGTCCTTCAGGTCTGGGTGATCTACCTGGAAGCCACCATCAATGATAGCAACCACAACATCCTTAGAACCAGTAACACCAGTTTCCCAAGCCTTGAATACATTGGCATCTGCACCCACCTTGGTTCCTGCGATATGACCATCGTTGTTGTAATGCCACTGATCGTTGAGCAATGGATCATTGAAAGGCATGGTAGATGCTGCCTTGGCAGCCTTTGCTACAGCAGCTGGAGAAATCTCCAGGAAACGCTCACCGCCAATAGGCTTGTAAAGAGGAATTCGCTGTGCGTAAGATACGCCTTCAGCAGAACGGAACAGGTTTCTTGCCTGTGCCAATTTCATACCTGATGCCTCATAATGGACATCATACCAAAGATCCAGTCCGAAAGCCTTGTGCTTTGCCTCATTCTTACCGGCATAAGGAAAGACACGGGTCATGGAGACTGCCTTTACTTTCTGATTGACCCTGTCGAGCGGGGTCACGCCAGTCTGAACATACTTCTTGCTGGTGCCTTTTACCGACAACGGAAGCTTAGCCGCAATCATACGGTCAGCTATCTCACGCTGAAGTTTGACACGCACAACGCCCTCTACAAAGTTAGACTCTGCAGATTGTGTAGTAGAAGATGTAGACTGCGCACTAATACGAACGTTGCTGCCTAAACACAGCACCGCACATACAAGTAATAGTAATCTTCTTGTCATGTTTGTTTTGTTATTAAAATAAAAATATAAAAATAAAATTTCTCTCTCGTTTATATAAACCGAGTGCAAAATTAAATATTTTTATTGAAATACCAAAACAATCCCATCATTTTTACATAAAAAAGCGAAAGAAAAGTGTAATAGTACAAAATACCTCTACACTTTTCTTACGCTTTATAACCATACCAGGTTCTACCCTAATAAATCATGACTTTCCTTACCCGCCCATCTTTCTGTCGAATAATGTTCACACCCTGCTGAGGCTTTGAGAGCCTGATTCCATCCAGGGTATAATAGCCTTCAATGTCAGACTGTTGAGGCATAGTCACCTCTGCTATGCCATCCACCGTATTGTCTGTTACCTTTACTTCATCCAGAAAGAAACGGCCCTTATCAGCTGTGAAGCTAACCTTCACCTCGCCCGTTGCGTAAACAGAAGCCCCCAACTGAGTCCATTCTCCCTTCTTGAGAGGTACTGAATACTTAGACAGTTCAGACTTGCGGATAACCGCCATCTGCCTTGCGCCATTATTCACATCAGTTATCTCCAGATACAACTTGGTGGCATCACTTTTCCCATCCCATGCCGCAGCCTTGAATGAAAGTATCGCAGAACCTTTCACCGAAAAAGTTGGCGTGGTGATATTTCCGGCAATTCCCGATTTTCCGAGTCTTACGCAGCCGTTGGCTTCGTAAACAGTTCCTGTACTGGTCCATCCACCATTATCCAAGTCCTCATCCAACACTTGAGTTCCAGCAATACTACCTTTCCACAGGTTATCGTTTCCACCTGTACCATGACACTTGTCAAACGATTCATATAATAAAGTAGAGCCTGAAGGCTGTACCGGTGTATCAGGCTTCTGATCGTCAGAGCGCTCAGCCTTACTCACCGTAAACGATGCCGAACCATCACTTGCAATGGCGATATTCTTGATGTCAAGATGCATATACTTAGTACCGTCAGCATTCTTATTATATAAGGTGGAAGCCGGTTGGGATGTAGCCGTAAGACTACTATTAGACAGATAAGGATAGAGATCACTTGCCGAACCATCCAAATAGGTCGACTTGCCTGCTCTGAAGATGGTAAGACGAGGATGGTCATTCACAAATTTCTGATTGGCTTCGTCATAATATTCACTATTCGAGTTCAGTACATTATAATACCAGACATCAGCATCATAATCTACATGAGTAATCATGACTCCCGCTCCTGGAAGTTCTGTATCCCATCCTGACTTCTGTCGGTTTTCAATGATGTAACACTCGTCTTCATGTGCCTTGTTTCTGATGATATAAGCATCTCCTCCTAGACTCATCGCCATGACATCAGCCACCTTTGCCTCCTCTTCTATATCCGTCAAGTCATGAAGAGTAATCCAACCACAGCTTGCTTTCTCATAAGCCGAATACCCAGCAGGCCATTTTCCGTCTCCATTGTAACTGCCACTATCCATCAGGTCAAATTCACCCAATCCAAACCATCCGGTATAACTGGTGTCATAAAGATCGGGCAAATCCAGACAGTGAGAGAATTCATGGCAGAAAGTACCGATTCCATCGAGTTTGTTCAGACCATTCAATTCACTGCTGCAGGCGTAAGTATCCACCTTAACCCCATCAAACTGCAACACTTTACCATAATCTGACAATGACAAAGCATACATGTGAGGCCAAATGGTAGAAGCTGCACCACCATTGGCCTCGCCTTTACCGGCATAGAGAACAAAGACCTGTTCCACTTCACCATCATTATCCCAATCATACTTGGAGAAGTCAACTCCCTGCTGCTTCGCCCAGAGGCAAGCCTCAGCAATCATTGCACCCGCACGCAAATCTTCACCGTCAGTACTATTTGCGCCATAATAAGCAGTGGCATTCTGCAGAGGACAGATACCAACCACGTCGAAATTCAGTTCGAACTGTCCCATACTTTGGGTACAGAAATAATCCTTCACACTACCACGGAAGCCATTTTCCTTGTAATTATCGCCATTGACTATCTGCTTATACAATGTCAGATCATGCCCACTCTGGAACTTACGATCGGAGAATTCGGCTAAAATGACAAGTCCCTTCCTAGTTCCTCGGAAACTATTCTGTTTTGCTTTCGCCTTTTGAAGATGAAGTTTATGTCGAGATTGAACCTTTGCACGACGGGCTGCCGCTTTCTTCACGCGAGACAAGGAAGCAGTAGAATCCAATCGATTTCCCTGTCCTGTTGTTGCATCCATGACATACTTGGTTCCGTCTTCCGAAACATAATAATGCATGAATTCATCGCCCACTAACTGTACACGAACCTCAGTTCCATCAGTCAAAGTCATCAAACGCCAAACGCCTCGCTTTGCAGGCACTGCCATAGAAGACAATGCCATACAAAGCAAGGCGTTCAATAAACAAAATCTTATCTTCATATCAGAATGAATATCATAGGATAAAAAACGATGCTTGATTTCAGCCGATTCTCTTACTTCAAGACAATCTTGCAATCATCCAGGCTCTCTACAGTAGCGAGAGCCTCATAACGGATTCCCTCCTTGCGCAGGAAGTCACCACCATGCTGGAAAGCCT